>Ga0304730_1000554_pt1 | contig 32082 bp, 43 predicted proteins | sample M_130628_MF_Meta_FD_190474 | JGI IMG/M metagenome (GOLD analysis project Ga0304730, IMG submission 190474) | Freshwater microbial communities from Lake Montjoie, Canada to study carbon cycling - M_130628_MF_MetaG (v2) (version 2) | ecosystem: Environmental > Aquatic > Freshwater > Lake | place...
CTTGCATCTCCAGCATAGCCTTTGTCTCGAAATCCAACCCTTTTAGCTCTGTCTGTCTTCACAATTGCTGCACTTATATCAATTGAATTGCGCCTATAACTTGTTTCAAAGTAAGAATAAGGCGGCAAATCTCTACCGCCAGGCCGATTGTGGGAATGCACCATGTCAAACAAAATGACATCAGGCTGCCCAGTGGCCACGTTCAAAATCTCTACCGCCCTGGGGATAAAGTAATTATCCGCATTGGTCAGCAGCAAATAATCGCCCGTGGCCTGCTCAATCCCAATCTGCCTCAAAGAATGCCCGTAGTCGTTGAATCTAGACTCTGTGCAAAAATACTTGATTTTCTCTGGCATCTGCTTGGCCAGTGGCCGCATTGCCTGCTCAAACTCGGTGCTTGGCCCATCGTGAATGACTGTAAGTCGCCAGTTGTCTGCGCTCTGATTTATCCAAGACTGGACAAATACCCGCATTTCATTGGTGCGCTCATAGGCCACCGCGAATACATCAATCAAACCATGCCTTCGCATATTCTGGTCGATTCTCTTTGAGCCATGGCATTGCATCCTCATGTAGTTTTTGGAATTCCATGCCAATGGTATTGCTGCCAATGTGGTGGACATAACTGGCTGACACAAAATGTGCATAGCCTTTTTTTATCAAATCCATACAATGCACATCATCTGAGTACCAATTCAGAGGGGGAAACTTTTCCTCCGAAAAAGCATCACTTGATATCCATGCAAATATTGGGCTGACCACTTGGCTCATTCTGATGTAGTTTTCAGACGGGAATTTATAGCCACTGAGCTTCTCACCCTCTTTGCTAATTCGCACATTCTGGATAGGCCGTGCCGCATCGCACCTTGCCGACACCCAGCCAGGCTTGACACTGTTCATGCTTTTCACGATCTGAACATCTTCCATCAGCACCTTCACACTTGTCGGTGTCAGCACTACATCATCATTGGCCACAATGCATGATGACCAGTCTTTCATGGCCGCCTCAATCACTTCGTTGTAATCCTCGCCAAAGTTCCTTGGTTGGCCAAAGATTTTGTAATCGGCATCAAAATGCTCAATTACAGACTCTGGGCCGCGCAGATAAACCGGACACTCTGGCGCGTATTGCCTGATTGACTCCAACAACACGGTCAGACCATGGCCTTTGACTGTGGCAATGACAATTGGGCAGATCATTTTTTGGCCTTATTTCTTGCAGATATTGCAGCCGCCTTTGCCTTGGCATCGGCCTTGGAGCTGGCGCCCCATGCCTTCAGACTCAGCAGAAGCCTGGTCGGCTCACCGCCCTTCATCTCAGGCCCAGGCATATTGCCCATCCGCGCCAAGAATGATGCGCGTCTTGGGTTATCACCAGCCTTGACTGGCGCCTTGAGGTCCATGCCAGCAGCCTTCGCACTGGCACGGCCCTTGGCATTTAAGCCACCAGAGGGTGATTTGCCCTCTTTACGTTGCCAAGCCGGTGTCTTCATTTCTTTGGCTTCTTTGCGGTTTTGGCCGCAGCCTTGAAGTCAGCAGCACTTGGCGCGCCTTTAGCACCAGGCTTGCGCATCTTCTCTTTCGAGCCAGCCTTGATGCGTTCTTGCTTGGCATGAATGTTTGCGTATAAACCTTGCTTCATGACATATCTCCATCTTGATAATCTTCACCATCTTGCTCACCCGTATTGGGTCCACCGACCACCCATGCATCGCAAGTGCGACTCGCTGCGCACTTGAAATCAAAGATTTCGCAGTAACCCAGATCGGCCAACTTGATTGTTCCCCATGGGTCAGCTTCCATGCCAATACCCTCTGCAATGCACTGCTTGATCTTGTCAGACACATTGAATGCCGCGCAGTTACCGCATAGGCTTTTCTTGGCATCCTCGGCTGAGACATCCCACTGGTCAGCCTTCTTTTGCCAAAACGCACTGTTTGGCAGCTTGGGATTCTCAGGACCATAGGCCGCACTGGTAATTGCCTTGGCGCGGTTTTTAAGGTTGAGCGTAATGTCTTGCGTGGGCATGGGGCAGTTTTCGCCTGCGCTCATGTCTTCTCCAGGCTCTTTGTCCATGACCTGGCGCATGGTGCGTTGCATGGTGGCCATTATTTCATCCCCTTTTTAGGTTTCTGCTTGATCTTGGCCTCAGACATTGCAATGGCAATTGCCTGCTGTGGATTCTTCACCACCTTGCCAGTGCCACCGCTATGGAGCTTGCCGGCCTTGTACTCACCCATCACCTTGCCGACTTTCTTTTGCGCTTTGGTCATCATCTTCATAGGTTTCCCCCATTGGTTTGTCAATACCCGAATTATGCAACCCGCACAAGGTTTCTGCGCAGTGGCTGAGACCATTTGCCTGATCCGCTTGAGCCGTACATTCCCGCAATCGCGTCACTTGCAAATGTCAGGACAAAGGCATCGGCCTTGTCAGGACTTGGCAGGCCGCGTCTCTTAATCTCGTCTTTCCCCTCGATGGCGATCTTGCCATTGCTGGTGAATGAGTACCGCACTGTGGCCAGTTCAGCAATCAGCACCTCATCCTTTGGCATCTTGCAATCTCTGGCTTCCAGCCAAGCCCGTGCCTTGTACCAAAGTTCAGCTTTGAGATTCCTGTAAGTCCCGCCCATCGCGGGTGATTCTGAGACGTTAATCCCTCTGACCGGCAGGCCCAGCTCCCGCAGCCGGTCTACCACCCCAGCACCCAATCCAATCGAGTCGACCAGTATTTCCTTTGGCTGCTGGCTCGGTGGCAGCGCCTTGTACTCGGCCACCACCGCACCAGTCAATTGCATCAAGTCCAGATTTTTCCATGTCCGAATATTCTCAGTCACCGCATTCCCTTGGCGCTTGCATAGCGCTGATCTGTCACTTCCAAACCGCGCCACATCCAAGCCCCAGATCATGGGCGCGTACTCACTTGGCGCGACATCCCTATTTACTGCACTTTCCAGCAAGTCCATGGCAATCACAGTATCGTCATCACCCTTTGGAAACTCCCCGATCACGCGAATCCGGTAGACGTTACTCTCCTCCCCATAGCGCATGGCCATCTCTTTGACGTACTCATCACTCACCCTAGGCGAGTCAGTGCAGGCCACTTGAAACGTGGTCCACTCATCAGCCAGGCGCGTGTGGGTGTCGTAGAAAAACCCACTGGACCTCACCGGATTCCCCAATAACAGCGTCACCGCGTTATGCCCAGACATCGATCCAGCTGCGGCCTCGAACACTTGCTCTGGCACACCAGAAGCCTCATCGGCCACCAGCATTACATTCTCTGAGTGAATCCCCTGCAAAGCCTCTGGCTGCTCGGCCCTCGATGTCCTGGCCGAAATAAACATCTCAGTCGGTGCAGCATTGAATTCAATCCTCTCTTGCTTGACAGTCAACAATCCCTGCAAAGGCAAAGGCATCGCATTGATCCAGCGCTTCAGCTCTGCAAACATCGCGTCATAAAGCTGAGAGCTTGTCGGTGCAGTCACCACCACCTTGACCGGAGACCGCGTCATAAAGTACCAGAGCATGGCCCAGCTGCTTGCCGTACTCTTTCCCACCCCGTGGCCAGACCGAACACTTATCTTCCTATCCCCACGGGCAATCGCACCAAGAAACTTCACTTGCCATGGGTCAGGGTCAACCCCCAACACCTCCCGCACAAATAGCACGGGGTCCGGCTGATACCGATCCACCCACTGGGCAAAGACGTTTTCTTTCACAAACCCCTCACTTGCTTTAAGTTCCGACCCGTAATCCTATTGGTCCAGCATGATGCACACAACCACCTGGTCGCACTCATCTCAACCCCACCCTCTGGCGGCTTCTCGACCAAGCAAGCATTGCATTTCTGCAATCTGTGGCCATGGCAGTTGCCATTCAACCTGACTGGGTTATTTACAAAATTACTTTTCATTGGATTTTTGTTATTTTATTATTTTGGTGAATTAACCATTTATCACCTAATAATCTAATTGCCTTGACATATTGCAGTTGATTATGTCTGTTTGTACTACGAGGCACATAATCGACATTGAATAACTGTCGCACTTTAATAAGCATTTGTGTATTCATATTATTCCCACGATCTGGTTGATATCGACCCACGCATGCAAAACAGTGCTGCCGTCTGGACTCATTAAGGTGCAAAACAACTTGCCGTCTTTTTCCTCATCACTGTCGATCACGATCCATTCCTGACCCTTGAAAACCACTGTCGCTAGTTTAGATTTCATTCGTTTACTCCGTTGTTTATGGAGTTGACATTTTTGCACAATTTGACTTGTTTGGTAACTAGTTCAATATTTTTTTAAAAAATTTTTTTTGTAGGTGTTTAGTGCCGCCACAGTCGCCCCCGCCAAGCCGGCCACGGGGGGGTCTCGGCCACCGACCGCCAGCCGGCCACCACCGACTTATCCCCAGATTTTGGCCAACTTTATCCACAGATTCCTGTGCATAACTATGCTTGTAATACTTTGATGCACTTAATTCTGTGGATAACGACTTGTCCACTTAACATAATGGTCGTTGTATAAAGTGACTGAATCATTTGGTATTCATATCTTCAATTGTCACGCTGCGCTTGCGTAATGCATCAAGGGCCATGCTTCCAAGGTCGATGTTGACCAATGGTTGCTGCTTGTCACCATACTCATCTGGCGCCTGCTTTGAGGCCATCCAGCGCCTTGTGTCCACCCGTAGCTTGGCCACTTGCGCGTCTTGAGGCGTGGCAGCGTCTGCAATTTCTAGCGTCTGCTCTGCTAAACTTCTCCCACCTCGCGTGCGTGCGCGTGCGAGGAGTTCCCCCCGCTTGGCATCTTTTTCTATCCATTTGTAGAAACCACCGATGCTTATGTCCAAAGACTTAATCACTGAATTGACTGTTTTACCCTCGGAGATATGGTCAAAGAGCATAGCCTCACCACCGAATGCGTGAATTTTCTTATTGATCCCAGACATCTCTTTGCGCTCGATTGCAGCCTGGTCACGCAATGTGAGCTGACGCTCAACAATGTTGTCAGCAAGTTCACTTAATGTTTGTGCTTTGGCCATTCAAATACCCTTCAATGATTTTGATTGCATCTGGCGCTGATCTTGAGACCAGGCACAGATATCCTTTTGCGTTTAACTGCAAACCCACAGAGCTTTGTTTCTCTGAAACCACTCCGGCCTTGGTCTTCATCTCGATGAAAAGCCCGTGAAACCCATTTTTAGGCTCCAAGACGCACAGATCAGGCATCCCTGCCAAAACCCCTTCACTGTGCAATCTGACGCGCTCTGAAGCGCTTCTATCGCCTCCATTGGGTATTGCTGCAATGATGACCTCTGGATAAAACGCTCGAACGTGTTGCACCACCTTGACCTGGTCAATGTGTTCAATGCTTTTTCGTTTGCGCTTTATGTCAACCACCATGCCTCGGATTCTACTGCCGTGGCTTTGGCTTGAAACATGTGGCATCGGTGTTTGACATCGGTCGGGAATGCAGCCAGTCCAGTTCGGCCGCACTGATGTTCGGACCATGTCACTGTTGCCCATCCACCTCTGACCTTTGCCTGGTCAAACATCCACTGCAATGGTTTTGCGTTGACCTTCCTGTGCCTTTCCATTTGTTCTGCTGGCATCGACTGGTGTTGTTCGACCATTTCCGCATTAGCGCAGTTTTGACAGAAAACGCGCTCATCTTCGACCATTTCATCAATTGTGGATAACCTGTGCATAACTTTCCTTTCTGTTGGACCATCAAATGCTCGTTTCTAATACGGAAAACCCTTAAGGAATTTTCCGCCTTTCCGCATTAGAAATCTGAGTAGCCACTAAGCCGAGACTGGTCTGTGGATAAGTGGGTCTAATGACCCCACTTATCCAACAATCCCTGCCATTGTCTAATACGGAATTCCGCATTAGTTCCGTATTAGTTCCGCCTTTCCGCATTAGACCAATCATGAGAGTCTGACCCAGCCTGATAGTGGCTCGTTTGGTGCGAATCTGGTGAAGATGGCCGTGCCAATATGCTTGCGGATATAGCCTGCGTCACTGCCTTTGACAGTGCTAAATATTTCAGTCCAATCCAGTTGGTAGGCGTTTTGGAGTTCTTTTGGCACGACTGGCCTGCCTGGTCCCCTGCGCATAATGACGCTGCCTCTGTCGTTGATGATGGACTGGACATGGTTGCAGACCTCATCGCACTTGTCTTGGATGCGCTGCTCTTTGGCGCTGTCTTGCTGGGACTGCTTGGCGGCCATCCGGTCTTGTTCTGACGACATGGCTGGAATGGCCACCCGACAAATAATCTCTTGCATATCGCCAGCTGGGGTCAGGACAACTTCTGGGAATGTGATGGAGTCGAATTTGATCTCTCTAAACTGAGGCTCGTAGCGCGTTTTTGTCAGCTTTAGGTAGCGCTGGTTATCCTCATCCATGAAAAGCACGCCAGTCAGGGTTGCATCGCCTGTAAATGCGCTTGCACCACGGGCCATGGCATCGGAGTCTTGTCGGCTTATTGTTTTGTTTGTGTGGGTCAGGATACAGACTGGCGCTTTTTGCTGAATGAAAATGGTCTGCTTGATGGCGGCAATATAGGCTCCGACTTCTGAGTTGTCATTCTCGTTGTCAATATCCATGGTCGCATTGGCCGTGTCCAAAACTAATAATGGTTTGATATTGTTAACTGTATGGCGCTCAATATTATGTGCAAGCCTAAGTAAATCTTTGACATTAGACCTTCTGGCATCAATAACCACAAACCAGTCGTTTAGGTTATTTATCTTGTAATGCTTTGAATATGCAAAAAGAGTTCGGATTATCTGGTCACTGTCTTCAGTCACGATAATTGACTTGCGTTTCTTTTTAGCGTGAATCTCGCAGCCATCCACTGCAAACCCTGCCATGACCATGCACATTGACAGCACTGCTGTGGTCTTTCCGACTCCAGGCTGACCGGCCAAGATGAAAAACGAATGGGCCATGAAACCCTCGATTAGGTAATCGATGGGGTTTAAGTGGGTCAGGTCTAGCGTCAGCTCTGGCCATGACGGGTCTGGCGCATCTTCTGTGACTGGTGCATTGATCACGGCTGCAAAGTCTTCCACGGCTGACTTGCGTTCTGAGGTCTTTGTTGGTGGCTCCCAACCGCAGTCTTTAGCGTGTTTGAAGAGTGTGCCAATGCCAACACCCTTGCCCTGGTGAAAGCTCTTCCAATGGACTTCAATGTCTTTTGTGCCTTCGTATTTGCTACCGCCTTGGGACCATGAGTCCCATATAGATAAGCCTTGCTCACCGAATTCAGTGTGCAGCGCTTGGCCGATCTCTATCCACTGGTCGTAGTCACAGTCTGGGCTAATGTGATGCAAAGCCTGCACGGCCTTGGCCATTTCATCTGGAGCGCCTTTGGACAACATCTGGGTGAAGTCAAATGATTGTGATGGGGCGACTGACTTTGGCTCTTGCAGCTGGTGCTGCTCAATGATGCCCCAGTCCATTAACAATTCATGCAAATTGACGGCCTCTTGGAATTCACCGACCACCGAATTGCCAGAAAGTAACACTGACTTGCCTGCACTGTTTGGCAGGCCGAATACTTCCAGTTCTTGGCCGCCACCCAGTTTGTACTTGGGCAGCACCTGGTCAGATTCTTTGGGTGGTTGGACCCATAAGAAGACATGACGGCCACGGCCTGAGACAGAAACCTCGGTCAGCATCTGCTTTTGCTTGACAAACTTGGCCATGCGCTGAATAGCCACATTGGTGGGGCCGGAGGCGTGTTTCATATCCACATCAAGGCAAACCAAATAGTTCCCTGATGCGCTGATGATGGGGCGCTGCTGGACTAGGCCAAGATATTGACCATGGGGTGCATCTTCCATGGCCCAGATGTCTTCAGAGTTGTACAGATCGCTTGGGTCTGTATCCCGTGCCACACCTTGGCCGCTTCGTTTGTATGGAATCTTTTTGTTGCCTTGCAGGGCAAAGGTACAAAAGACAGCATCAGGGGCGACAGCGCCAATCTTGCAAGCCACACTCTGTGACTGGGCGAATGTATTGGGCAGGGGTGTTTCAGTTATAGTGGTCACTGAAATTCCTTTAATTTGGGGTTTCATGTAGTTGCCATTTTGAATTCCCCTCGGTCACTGTTAACGCATGGGCCGAGGGATTTTTTTTGCGAGGTTTGAATTCTATACAAGCCATTTAAAAGCCAAATGGACCAAGTAGGCCCAAAAGGCTGCAAGCAAGGCAATAACAATTGCCCAGGCGTATAAATTCCTCACTCCTTTGCCTTGACCAGGCTTGGGGCAGCACTCTTCTCACCGACTAGGTCTTCGCTCACCTCGACACCGAGTTTTAAGACGGCACTGGGGCTTTTGAGTTCCCATGCAGTAGGCGTGTCTTTGAATGCTTCCATGACCAGCGCCTCATCTTTCCAGAATTTGGTCTTGCGGCCTGCGCGCATGGTCCAGCCTTGAATAGCTTTGCCTTCAGTGATCTGAGCCTTTGCAGCAGACTGCACTGCATCGGCCCATGCGGCCACTAGAGCCGCGTTCTCTAGCATCTCTGGGGTGACAGTCGTATCAGGCTTGAAATCGCTCCTAGCGGTCTCTTGGACCTTCTCACGCATGGATGGGCAGATGGTCTTGGCCTTGCAGTACCGGCAGGCATCTGGGCTTGGTCTTGTTGGTGCATCGCCTGAGAGCGCCAGCTCTGCTGCCGACAGCAAGCGCCTGCCATGCAGCTCCAAATAGTTGCCAGACACTGTCCACTTGCTGTGGCCGACACGGGGCTGGAATATGTGCATGGTGCATTCGATGGTGTTTGGCGCCTTGAGCTGACGCATTGCACCAAGGGCATAGGTCAGCAGCTGCTTGTTGTCCTCTGCATCCACAGCCACACGGCCAGTCTTCAGATCAATGACATGGAGGTGGTTGCCATCGACCAGGATGGCATCAGCAGTGCCACCAAGCGCTGGGTGCAGAGACTTCAGACCCTCATCGAGGTTGACCTCGATCAGCTTCTTGCGTGGGTTTTCGACCAGAGTATTGACAAAGTCTGCATAGCCTTGGGCCATGGCCACATGGTCCGGATCAGTGCCATCAGGGATTGCACCACCGCGCAGAATGATCTCTGACAGCTCATGGATGGCCGTGCCAATGGCAGCCGCCTCGCCTGCTGGCTCATAGGGCATGAGGGATTCGAGGCGATAAGAGCCTGGGCATTGCATGAATCGGTCTGTGCGTGATGCTGACAGTCGGGCGTGTTTGCGGGTTTCGTGTTGCATGGTTTCTCCTGGTTAAATAATTTGATTGACAACATTGAGCTTCTTTAAGACCTTGGCCAGCACATTGTGGTCCAGACTTGCCTTAATGGTCAAAATGTAGATGACGGGTGGAATGCCTGACTTGTTGATGTTCTCGACTCGGCTTGATGCCTGCTCCAGTGCAGAAGTGGACCAAGTGCATTCAACAAAGACAATCGTGTCGGCAGCGGATAGGTCCACACCTTCAGACATGGCGGCAATGTTTCCGATGATGCATTTGGTCTGGCCAGACTGGAAATCTGCAATGGCCTTGTCGCGCTTCGGTCCTGACGTTTCACCCGTAATTACTACGGGTTTGTGGACCATGAGCAATTTTTCCAGCTCGGCCACCACATCCTTATGGTGCGCAAAGACTACCACCGGCTCTTCGGCCTGGAGCAAGTCATCGATGAATTCACTGGCGGCCTTGACTTTGCGTATCCCAGCTTCGCGCATGATCTCGGCCAAGCCTTCAAAGGCCATGAGGGCGTTAGGGTTGGCCATCAAGGCATCGGCATCAAAGGCTTGCTCTCGCTTGTCATTGGGCAGATCAAACGTGATCAGACTAACCTGTGGGTCTTTGTAGTCTTTGAAGATCGCTTCCTTCTTTCTGCGCAGCACATGGGGCTTCATCAGCTCTTTGAGTTCAACCAGGTTAGACGCGCCACTGGTGTCCAAGCCCCATGGCGCTGACCACATCTTTGCGTATCTGGCCGCAAAATCAAACCAGCCGCCTCTGTAAATGCCAAGGCCGTGCAAGATGGGCCACAGCTCTATCGGCCTGTTTGGGATGGGCGTGCCAGACAATGCATAAACATGGCCAATCTTTTTCATGGCCAGCATTGCAGCCTTCGTTCTTTGGGCCTTTGGATTCTTAATCCTATGGCACTCATCCAAAACTAGGGTCTTATATCTGTCCACTTGCGTAACACCATATTGCAGAACATCGTAATTGATGATGGTGATATCTGCACTATTCACCTCTGAAGCCTCGCGTTTCCCATTGACCACATGGACTGAAGTCTTGGGGGCCAGCTTGCTGAAAGCCGCCTCCCAGACTGTCTTGGCAATGGCTGGGCAAACGATCAGGGCTGGGAGGTTTTCAAGTGCAGCAGCTGCTGTGGGTAGCGTCTTGCCAACACGGGGCTGGTCGGCCAGTATGGCCCTGCGCCTAGAAAGCAAGAAGAGCTTGGCCTCTTGCTGATGGGGGAATAACTGCATGATCGTTTCCTCGTTTTAAGTTGTTGCGATCATATCTGTATTTGTGCTAAAGTGCAATTTCTGTTTGACGACAGAAACGTAAAAACCTCAAACCCTTAAAAGGAAAAAACCATGACCAGAGTTGTAACCGGCAAAGTTCGTTTCTCATACTTCTCAGCTTTGACAGCGCGCAAGAATGAGATGAACGGCAAAGAAGAGTTCTCAACACAAGTGCTTGTCCCAAAGACAGACACCGAGACTGTGAACCAATTGAAAGCGGCAGCCAAGGCCGCATTGACCGCCAAGTTCGGAGACAAGATTCCGAAAAACATTCGCAATCCCTTGCGTGATGGCGACACCGAGAGCAAGTCTGATGGCGGCCCACTGGGTCCAGAGTACGCAGGGCATTACTTTTTTAACACCAAGTCCACCAACAAGCCTGGTGCAGTGGATGCCCATGGCCATGACATTCTTGGATCACAAGATATTGTCTCTGGCGACTATGGCCGCGTGTCTTTGAATGCCTATGCTTATGACCAGGCGGGCAACAAAGGCGTGTCGTATGGTTTAAACAACATCATGCTTTTGTCAAAGGGTGACTCGCTGGGTGGTGCAAAGCCATCGGCTGCATCTGACTTTGGCGTGGTGGCCGGCAAGAGCGCACCAGCTGCTGTACCTTCAATCGACAACGACTGGTGATTTGTCGATCAGTTTATTAAGTGCCAAGTGCAATTGATTAACTGATGTCCACAGAGGCTCCACAGTTCCACTCAGCCACCGGCTTACCTGGGACTGCTGGATGCCAGCCTCATCGCACACCGCAGCCATGGTTATCTTGTGAGCCTTGGCCCTTGCGCGTATTGTGTGAATTGATTCCATGGCCGCATTCTAATTGCGGTATATGTAAAAAAACAACATGGACAGAATTAGTTCTTGCAAGATAATTAAATTCTGTCACAATCCGTTTGTAATGACGGAGACAGATTATGAGATATGCAACTTGGACAATTGAAAAGCTAGAGGCCTTGGCAAAACAATACACCAGAAAAATTGATTTTCAGAATAGCCATAGTGGGGCTTATGGGACTGCTAGAAAACTCGGAGTCTGGAATCAAATCAGCGCCCACATGGAAACAAATCACAAAAGAAACATTGTGTATGTGGCCAAGGTCTTAGACCCTGACTTTGAGAATGTTTACAAAGTTGGCATTTCCTCTGATGGTCGAATCATGCAACGCGCTTATGACAATGCACGCAAATCAGGGCTTGACCTTCAAGTGATCAGATTCACAAAAGTCAATTTAGACGCTGGGAAAATTGAAAAAGAGCTGCTGGCAATTGGGACCAAGATTGATCAGCAAACAAAAGAGAGACTGGGCCGCTTTGATGGCCACACTGAATATGTATTTATGGCAGAAGAGCAAATTGCAAAGTGCCATAAAACATTAGACCAATACGCTATTTAAACCACAAACGAAAGAAACCGATGAAACAGAAAATCATTACCACCCTGATCGAATGGACCTTGGCCATCATTATTTTTGGCGGCATTGGCGTGATGCTGGCTTGGAGGGGTTGAGCATGAAAACAACACCCGCCTGCCCCGATGGCCTGTATCAATTTGATTGTGAAATTGAGGGGGTTGACCTGATCTGTTTCATGGAATATTACCCAGAAGAGATCGGCTCAGTTGATTCCTATGGCTCACCCTATGAGCCTAATATTGATGAATGCATGAGCTTAAATAACGCATACATCGCTGGCAATGATGTGGACATTGGCCACTTGCTCTTGCAAGAGTTTGTGGACCATATTGAGGTCTCTGCGCTTGAAAAGTTTAAGGATGGCGATCTGTGAAACCCGCCCACCACTACCATGTGCCAAATGAGCAATTTATGAATTCCCACAAAGAATTGCCACCGGCCATTGATGCCTGCCTCGACCTGGTCAATGACCTACTTCATCCAGAGGTTTATGGTCACGCCATTCCCACTGAGGTCAAAGCCCGTGCATTCGTTGTCAAAACAATGCTGGAGCGCTTGAAAGCCAGAATGGAGACCAGCACATGACCAGAGGCTTGAAACCCCGTGTAGGCCCTGCCATTGAGGCAGCGCTCCAGAAGAAAGGCAATCTGTCAGACCTTGATCTGGCCAAGATTTGTTTTTGTGCCAGACGCAGTGCGGCCAGAGAGCTGTTTGACCTTCACTGCAATGAATTGGTATATATCAGTGGATATACCAGAGTCAGCAACAATGGCCAGTGGCGGCCTCTGTGGTCATGGGGTGATGGTGAAGATGCCATTGCCCCTGGTCCCGTGCCAGGCGCTGATCGCATTCGGAAATACCGCGACAAAAAGAGTGCAGACGATAAAGACTTTGACGCTGCTAGACGCAGGCAGAAAAGACGGGTTGTCAAACGCGACCCACTTGTGGCCGCGTTTTTTGGGTCTTAGTCGTTTAAGAGACCAGGTCTTGGTGCTGTCGCGCCAATGTAGCTTGCACCATAAGGCACAGTCTTACCAAGCATTCTCGCACCAGCTGCCACGGCCTGTTGCAATCTGGCCATGGCACTTTCATCACGCAATGCTTTGCGCACAATATCTGGGTCTTCTGAGATCAGAATCTGAGCCACTCTCTGGCGATCTTGCTCTGACATTCCTTTGTTTGCATCACCCAGCATTTTGCTGACTATGCGGAATGCAGCCATGGGGTTTCCAGTAACAGCATTGGCCATCTCATCAGCCGTAATGGTCGAGCCAGTACGCTGGGCCTGCATAATTGATGCAGCCGTGTCAGACCCGCCAAGCACTTTATTCTTAGCGACTTGTGACTGAGCCGCTGTGCCAATGCGCGTCAAGATGCCATCAAGCTCGTCACCAGGATAAATGGTGCGCAAGATAGCGCCTTGTTTGGTCTCAGGACTGGCCAACACACCCATCATGGACTTGGCGCGGCCAGACCCCATCTGATTGCGAATAGCATCCATAGCGCCAGCCCTAAATGCATTGACTGCACCAGGATTGCTGGCCATGTCTTCCATCATTATTTGGACTTCATCAGCGCTCTTGCTAAAGATGGTGCGGCCTTCTTTGAATGCATCCCTGGCACTTCTAAGCTGTGAGGCTTCAGCACGGGTTGCAGCCAGTCTTGGTGATGATGAATCAATCGCGTCTCTCAAAGCGCCTTCAACGGGTTTAAGAGCTGCTCCAACACCACCCTTGCCACTTGTAAACGCAGAGTCAATTGATGTCTGAATACCTCTTCGGACAACTTCAGCATCTTCCAATGTTGGCGCTTTGGCAAACACAATATTGCCATCTTTGTCAAAAGAGAAAAATGGCTTCTTGCCCGTCTGGGCCGTGTAGATTGCATTGATGTCGGCAATGGCCGTTGGCGATCTTTGAAGTGCGTCTTTAAGACTTCCCAATAAATCTTGGCCAATGATGCCGCCAGTGCCATAAGCGTCTTTGTAGGCTTGGTTTTCCAAGGCCCTTGCTTCGTCATTGGTTGATCGATAGAAGCGCAAAACATTTTCATTCTGTGGCCGTGGTCCAACAAAGTTGGGGTTAAGGCCACTGACTAGTTTTTGCTGCATATCTGTCAAGGCTTCTCTGCGCAAAGTATCTGGGCGTGTAGATAAAGCGCCTTGAATCGTTGTGGATGCCTTGCCGCCTTGGGTATAAAGACCGCGCACAGCAGCCAGTAGTGTTTGGTTTTCGGCCAAGATTTCGCCGTTGGCAATACGTTGCACGATCTCATCTGTGGTCAGACCAGTCTCGCCTGCAAGTCGTTGAATCTCAGCCTCTGCTGCCTTACCACCGCGACCACCGGCCAAACGTCTGGCAGCATCGAGGGCCATGTCTGTGACTTTACCAGCACCCATGAATGCAGCCTGTACCACTGGGGCAACAGATGCACCCATCATTGTGGAGCCTGGCACTCTGGCCGCACGGGCCGCAAAGTCTCCTTCGCCAGTCATAAAGCCTGTAATGCCACCTTGAGCGCCACCAAGCGCTGATGTGCCGGCCAATGCCCTGACCAATGGTGCGACACTTGCCGCCACCCTTGGACCAGTCAATGGCGCAGCAGTGCCACCAGTGGCCGCAGTCAATGCAGCCGCTGATCCAACACCGCCCAGTGCCTCATAACCCAATGCCTCAAATGGGGCTTGTGCTTGATAAGCCTTCATCTTGCCTTGAATTTCAGCAAGCACTTTGCCGTAATCTTCACCAGTAACAGATGCACGCAAACGTGCCTCCATCTCGTCAGCAGAGCCAAGGGTCACGCCCTGCGCAATAGAGCGCAGACGTTGGGTTGGCGCTTCTGGCAGTGGCTGTGACAATGCAGGCGCTGGTGCTGGTCGATCAATGTTTAGGCTTTCAGACAGAATGCCTTTAAGAATATTCAGCTTTTCAGTAGATAAGCCAGAGACATCGCCCTGTTTAATCTTGAGCAGTTCTTCGGTTGAAAAACCTTCTAATCCAGTGGTCATCGTGGGCCTCCAGAAGAATTCAATTGCAATTGTCTATCAATAGCATTTAACAGTTGATTTCCACCACCACCACCACTGCTGTAAGGCGTGACTTTGTACATGGGCGCAAACTGCTCAAAGCCTGGTAATTTGCTTGCACTCTGCAAATAATCTTCTTGTAATTTCAAACGATATCTGGCTACTTTTTGAGCTGTGGTCAAAGCAGTTGTAATTTCAGCAGGACTTAGTGTTTGATCACCAGAAGCTGCTCGTTTAAGTAGTTCACGCTCTGATCCAATAATGCTACCTTGACCACGCATTTGCCCAGCAGCATCAAGTTCTTGTTGAGCTAGACCTTGTAAAACAATCCTAGTATTTGCCAATTTTTCATTTGCGTCAGCTCCAGCAACATTCAATTGCTGACCAATTCGCAACATCGCTGTTCTGTAATCTGCACCTGGTCCAACAATGGCCTTATCAAGTGCAGGCAAAATTCTGTCAATGTTTAGCAATGTTTCATTTGCAGACCTTGCACCCATAGTCAATTCATTAAGTGTTTTTGATACGTCACCACCAACACCAGCCAAGAATTGCTGATTGCCAGGCATCTTGACTTCAACTTGTGTTTTTGGCGCGATCTGTGAACGATATTTACCAACATTTTCAATGCCTGCTTGGCCCGTTCCAGCCAATGACTGGCCACTAATATATTCATATGCACGCAAATCAGGTGACTGGGCCTCGTATGGTGTGGCGCCTGTGTATTCTTTTGACTGGCCAAGTTTATTGAATTGCATCATTTTGACTTGGCCATTGACCACCATTGGCTCTGGCTTTCCAAAATCAGTTTGGGCCATGCCAATCTTGAGCAATTCTGGCTGACCTTCTTTGCGCGTCATGCCGCCAAGAATTTGGCGCATCTCTGGGTTTAATGAACTAACAATGCCAGGCGTAGCAGTTGGTGCAGGCATTTGTGCAGCCAATTGAGCGCGTGCGACAGTTGGACCAGCTGGGCCAGCCACAGACACTGGCGCTGCCAATGCCGCTTGAGCTGATGTCAATGGCGTTTCAGCTGGACCAGCAAATAGCTTTCTATAAGCCTCATTGCCAGCAGCCTCTGCTTGCATCTCTTTGAGTTTTGCACCCAAAAGCAAATTTTGAAAAGCACCAGAAGCGCCTTTCTCATAAGCACCTTGGCCAGCCTCAAGGGCAGAACCAAGAGCCTGGCCAACACTAATTCGTTGTGGACTACGGCCACCAGCTTTGAGCAATGCAGCCGCTGCCGACAGTGTGGACTGCAAACCCAATTGCTCTTTTTGTTTAGCAGTCAGTAATTTTTCAAGTTCACTGTCACCACCACCAAATAGATTGCCTAAAAGGCCATCAATATTAAAATCAGCCATTTTTTACCCCTTAACCAATTAGGCCAAGAATACCGCCACCAATTGCGCCCAATGTAGTGCCAACACCTGGCACAACACTGCCTAATTTTGCACCAGCCAAAGCACCGCCAAGAGCGCCAGATACTGGGTTTTGACTGTATGGAGTCTGAGTGACCATGCCCAAGTTGGCAGGCTGCGCACCCAAACTGGTTTGCACTACGCCAAGGCGCTGGAGGCCAATGTTTCGGATTGCATCCATTTGTTGCTGGTCCAAAGCCTGACGCGCACCGCCAGCACCCATGACCGCTTGAGCGCCACCAAGACGCAATGCTTGTTGCTGTGCAGCCAAATTGCCTAGCTGGCTTGCACCGCCTAGTCGCAATTGCGCACCTTGCAAGCCTGCTTGCTGATTGGCAATGTCGGCTGCTGATCTGCGAGCAATATCAGCCTGCTGCATGGCCATGGCCTGGTTGAATGCCTGCTCGTTTAAAGTTGTGCCAAGTGTGGCTGCCTGCTTGGCGAACCCTTGGTTAGTCAGAGCCTCGGCCACACCTTGGCGTGATCCACCAAATGCACGGGCAGCGTTTGCGCGCTCACCAGTTTGCTGGATGGCAGCGCGTCTTGCTGATTCCAAATCGCCCAATGCGTTCTCACGCACCATGCTTGTGTATGGATTCATGTAAGAACCAATTGAGCCTGGACCTTGGCCCATGCTTAGATTGGTCTGCTGCGCTGTGATCTGACCAGGCTGATAGACACCGCCATAAGCCGCCATTTGTGCGGCCAAGTCTGTGCCAGATATGCCTGGGCCAGCAAGGCCGGTGTTGACCAGAGCCTCCTCGCCTGCCTGATACAAAGGGTTATAGCCAGCAAACTGCTGGACAGGCAATGCACCAGCGACCCCTTGGGCCTGCTGAAAGTTGGCCAAGAATGCTTCTTTGATCTGTGGATCAATGGAGCTTGTTGAGGTTGTTGTTCCACCTTTTGACATATCGCCACCTTATCCGAGTAAAGATTTCATTTTCTTGGCAGGCACTTTGCCTTCGTTGATCATGTCCAAGAGTCCCTTGCCATATTTATCGACTGAGGATTTCTTGATCACATATTCACCAATGTCAAGATTGACAGCGCCATCATCTGGGCCTTTTGGATTTGGGCCAAACATTAGGCCGCCATGGACATAACCACCTTTGGCCATAGCACCGCCACCGCCACCACCAGTAGGACTACCACCGCCATCACCGCCAGAATCCCCACCAGGGCCGCCTGCATCAAATGTAGTTCCAGCAGCCCTAGCAGCAGCCAATTCTTTTGCCGCATTGGCAGCAGCGATCTGGTCATACAGACCAGGGTTATAGCCGCCCATTGGCAGATTGCCGACAACATTCTGATAAGGATTGCCGACTGGTCTCATCTGGCCCATGATCTGGGCATAGGGTGAGCCACTGCCACCCACTGCAAATGGGTTGTATTGAGAGCCAATGGGAATGGATTGATAGTTATTGAAGTTCTGGGCAAAGCCTTGGGTTGCACCAGCAAATGGCGTGGTCGCTCTGAAACGATTCTCAATGTCTGTGCCAGGCATTCCAGTGATCTGACCCACTTGGCCCGTTGTGATGCCAAGACGATTCATCTCGGCAGCAATTTGGGTGTCGGTCAAATTGGGCGTTGTTTTGAGCCAGTTGGCAAATACGTCGTAATTGCTTGTGGTGACTGGCGTTGTCACTAATGGAGTTGTCACAATTGGTGTTGTCACCTTGGGAGCAAATGGTGCAAGTCTTGACTGCACTTGGCCAACTGGCACACCCGTCATGCTTGAAATCTGCTCGGCATTAAGGCCCAAACGATTCACTTCAGCAGCAATTTGTGCATCAGTCAGATTGGGCGTTTGCAAATAGTTATAGAGACCAGTCTCAGCTTGCGTTGCAAAGGTTGGCTTTGTAGCCGTTGCAGTTGGTGTCGCAGCCGTAATGCGCTGCTGCACAGTATCCACTGGCACACCCGTCAAGGCAGAAACCTCTTGTGCTGAAATTCCAATGCGGTTTATTTCATTGGCAATTGCCGCATCTGACAAGCCTGGTGTCTGCAAATATGCAAGCAATTGTTCGGTCTTTGTAGCCATAGTCTTCCCCTATAAATCTTTTGCAAGTACAGCCCATTTTGGTTTGTACCCTTCGTCTTTCAAAAATGTCTCTGACCAGCCCCTTCGGCCTGCCAAAGTCACCCTGGTGCAGCCAACAGACTTGCCCCAGGATTCGATCAATGGTCGCATCCGTGAGAGTTCATCTAGGTCGCCACCAGCCAGAAAATAATGCAAATTCTTTAGCCTGGGATAGACAATGATCTCTGTCAATACCACCGAGTCTTTGGCTGGCCACAGCTGTAATCTGTGATCCTCGACCATCTCAGCGACATCGTCAAAATTATGTGTGCCTCCACTGTATTCTAAGGCAGCCTCCACATGATGGCGTAGCCTGTCCAAATGTTCTTGGTCGCTCATCGCTTACCAGCTGGCACGGCATCAAGCCTCATCACCCCGACACGCCAGTCGGCCAAAGTGTTGCCAGTGACCCTCATATTGACTTGGCGGCCAGAAAACCTCACTGAAGTTGGGTTGGCTGCCGTGTATGGTCCAAATGATGATTGAGTGCCAGTTGGGTAATTGCGGGTTTTAAATGAAACCACAGCCTCACCCAAAGTCTGCTCATCGGGAATGACCTGACGCACCGACATGATGTTGTCGCCATTGCCAAGCTGGACTGGTCCACTTTCAGCATATAGGCTGGCGCTGTCATAGTTAAAACCGACCTCATGCTCATAGATGTAGCCATTGCTGGAAACCATCAATGGATAGGTAAACACTCCGGCATCGACCCCAGCAGTTCTGGCCAATGTGCCAATGTTCCAGTGGTTTTCGCGGTAGTTGAAAGTGACATAAGAGTCGTTCTCATTACTCGATGCACTTGGGTAATACCACCAGATTTCGCCAAACTTGCTGACATGGACCGCATAGATTTTGGAGGCTTGGGCATAGTTGATGTTGTCAAATATGTAATCTGACACATCACTTGGCAGTGGCTTGACATAGCCGTCATATATCCAAAAGCCTGCGCGTGACATCCAAATGGCTGCCGTATCAATAGCCGCCACCGCTTGGGCCGAAATGAGACCGCAGCCAGAGCCAGCCTTTTCAAAGCCATAGACAAATGGCGCGCCCACATACTGGGCCGTGTGGACATCCACATCTGTAAAGAGTAGGTTTACACCTTTGACCCGCTTTCCAGCGATCAATGTGCCAGGGCTGGCCAAGTCATAGTCGCCTGCAAGATTGTCGCCTGCTGGTGTCCAAAGGGTATTGTTCTCTTGGTCGCACCACTGCACCTTGCGTGGGTTTCCACCAGCGCCAAGGGCAAAGATAATGCGCTCTTGGGTGACTAAAACCGCCTTGTTTCCCGTTGGTGCATTGGTAATGGCTGCGGCCAATGTAGGCGTTGAAAAACCCAATTGCCATTCATAAATCTTGCCATCAGTGCTAGAGCAAGCAATCAAATACTCGCCCCATGTATCAAGTGACCAGGTGGTGGCAGGGATGGGTGTGCCAGTGTCTGGCCTTGCAATACCATAGGCAAATGTGCCATAGGTGCTGTATCCATAGCCGGTGAGGGTTGTGGAGCTTGCGTAGCCACTGGTGAAGCCCGTTGGCGTAATGTCTTTGAGTGTTCCAGCCTCATTCATGGCGTAGAGCTTGGTATGCGTTCCAGCGCCAATGTATCGGTTGCCACTGTTATCGCGCCAAGTGATGATGCCTCGGCATGAGCCAGACATCTGTGAGCTTGACCTGGTACGCCATCCATTGATGGGCCTGAGTGTCCCCTCATACCAGCGCACTAGGTTTGCGTCATACCAGCGACCAGCTGCCTGGTATTCAGTGCCGTTTCTGTAAACCCCTGGTGGTAATTTGATTGGTATATACATGATGACAATTATGTAATGTTGGAGACAAAGCTCATTGTGACAATGGCTGATGGCACTGCTGGCCGTGTCGGGCTTGTTCCAGCAGGGTACTGCTCAATTGAAACCCCCGTATCGGTTGGCCTCCACATTATCTCAACATAGTTGGTTGCATTTAAGCTCACAAAATAATTCAAAGCTATGATGAGATGGAATGGGTCACCGGCCGATTTCCTTGGGGCCAAACCAAATCGACTGTTTGAATTGGCCACATTTGTGCCATTGACCCGAAACCAGACATCCACATCCTGAGACGAATTTGTCGTGTTTGTAAACTGAATGGAAAACTGCAAGTTCCAGATTCCGGCATCGGCCACAGTAATTCTGGACCCGCTGGCAATAGTCACGCCATTGGAAAAGTCTGTGGTGTTAAATGTGACCGGATAGGCCGTGGTGGTGTTGGCAGCCACTTGATCGGTCGAGTCTTGAAAAGCCCCATAAGGGTTATTCATAAACCGACCGCCCCTTGGTCCAAACAGAGACCCCAGCACAAATGACAGTTTTTTAAAGTAAACAGTCAATGCACCATTGTTTTCGTTGAAATGCCTGCGCTCATAGGTCTCGGTCGGATAACCGAGTCCTGGTGGAGCTGGATTCTCAAGTTGTTGTGTTTGGCTTGCCATGACCCAATTTTGCCCTAAACAGCCCCCAATAGATAAGACTTTTCATTGACACAAAATCGGACTACGATAATTTTGCAGCAATCGGCTGCTTTAACTGGGGAATATTATGAAATTTGAAATGGAATTTGGTTGGACAGGAAATGAGACAGTTACGATCACGACCTTTGATTTTGACAAAATCGCCATTCTGCAATCCTTCATCAATCACATGGAATCGACAGGTTGGGTCGAATATGAATATGAAGATGCTGACGACCTTGATGAAGAATTTGAAGACACTGAAGAAGAAGAAGTTACAGAGGTTTGATTCCTGATGGGGCTTACTTGGCCATCAAGTACAGCCCCACATTTGAAAATGCGTAGCCTGCATAGACTACCGCCATGTGCGGATTGCCTTTAAGCAGCTGCTCCCCAGCAATGTAGGCATAGATCGCGCCAGTCAGAATGATCAGCCAAGCACTCAAAATGCACCTACGTCAATCACTTCACCACGAAACTCAATCTGATCCTCATCAAATTTGTGGACCAGTTCTGGCCAAAGCAATCGACCATTAAAGAAATTCAGCACCGCAAAGCCTGATCGGTGATTGCCTGGATTTAGTTCAGCATAAGTAAATTGAGGGCCATCAATTTCAGCCAATGTTCCGCAATCGACCCCGAAACGATTTCCTCGAAGATCTTGGAACGGGGTCACTTTCAATGCGTGTAAATGCCCACAGATAGTTGAGACACCCGCATTTAGGGTCGATGTGTGCGTTGCGTGAATTCCATTCTTATAACGATGTTTGATAATTACATCATCGGTGGGCCATACTGCCCAACAGAATTCCCAATCTAAAAAGTGGTCTGTCAGTTTAAAACCTAATACTTCTTTAAACTGTGGTGCGTGTTGCGCTAAACGATTGCCAAATCTAACGTCATGGTTTCCCCATGTCCACAGTAGCTTTACATTGTGCCTGGCTGCTTTGGCCACTTCTTCGATCTCACCCAACGCAGCTTGCGTAGCTTTTAATTCTTGAATAACAGTAGTCGCTGGTTGTTCAGTTACGTCATGGCGGCTTATTGAAGCCCCGTCAAACGCGTCTCCATTGCAGATGACAACCTGGGGGGAAAATTCTTGAATAGCCCACAGTAAGCCTTTAAAGGCCGTGGACCTTTGACCAGGTATAAAGTGCGCATCAGAGAAAACGATTACAGTGCCATCTAGCATTCCAAGCTCAACTTGCTTTAGTGGACTGAATGACTTGGGTCTGTTTTTGTCATACAAAGCACCTCGATGGTCTTTGGCATTAAGTTTCATTTTGTAATGCTCTTCAATCCATCTTCTGCGCAAATGAACGGCCCTGGTGTTTATTCTAAGATGATCTGCCATTTTTTGGGCAGACTGAAGTTCACCCCACAGCTGGATAAATTCCATGTCCGTGCAAGTTTCGTTATGGGCGCCCATTGGAATCCTTAAAGAGTATTTTTTCAAGCAGATTGACCACCCTATGCTCTTGAGCCTCAATCTCATCCTGAGATGACTTAGGGTCTTGAGCCACAGTCACGAGGTCATGCAAAAAGACATGAAGCAATTCATGCAGGGCCGTCTGGTCTAAAGATTCTGGGGTGATCTTTTCAGCACCAAAGTCACCCAAACGATATGTGGCCAGTCTGGCCCCTTCATTGAATTCCACAGAGGCCATGGCATTCTTTGCAGGCTTCAGACCCTTCTCGATACGCCAGTCGCCAAGATTAAGCACTTGCTGCCATTTCCGCACACTTTGTGCAAAAAGCGCGGAGTCTTCTGGTGTAGGAATGTTTGACATATCAACACCTTATATGACTTTTATGTCAATTTAATTTAAAAGCAAGCACTCAGCTTTTCTGCGCTTCAATAGACCAGGCAAAACTTTGCCCCCACCTTTGGTCCAGAGCATGAGCTGCTCTTGAGCGCCTTCCCAGTCACCGGCATTGATTTTTCGCTTTAAGGTGGAAGTCTGAAGCCGGCCAATGCCTAAGTTGTAGCAGAAGTCAACAATGGCATTGCACTTCCTTTCGTCTGTGGCCAGTACGGGGCAGTTCCTTAATGCCCCTGGCAGATAGGTATGCTCCAGCTCAATCATCAGCAAAGCTCTGGCAGTTGGCTCATCCATTGGCGGGTCTTCCAATGTCACCTTGCGCTTGTCAGCGTAATAGGTTGAGCCGTAGCCAATGGTGGCCACACCAGCTGGGCAAAGATAGGGCTTGGCCCGATAGCCCTCAAACTGGCGACAAAGTGATGCGGCCAGCTCTAAGTTCATAATCCGCGCTTGGCCAATGTGCGATCAAGAAACCAGAAGTTGATGGTCCCAGCCAGTAAGGCCGAGAAGTCTGGAGTCATCATTGTCTTGAACACTTCTATTGGCAGAGCGCCAGCAAGCCAGGCATTCCATGCAAACCAGACATGGATAAAGCTCCACACAAACAAAACCCAGTATGTGACCACGGGCCGGACTGATGCGGATAAAGATGCGGCCCATCCACCGGCTGCCTTGACCATGTCGGCCTGCTGCTGGATGGCGCTGTTAAAGGCATCCATGACACCCACATCGACAGCTGCCTCACGTTGAGCGCCAATCTCTGCAAGTTTCATTTGGCCGCGCATTTGCTCCAGGTCGCACTGGCGCGCAAACATATTTAGCTCGTGCAGACGTTCATGCTTTTTATCAAAGTATTTCAAGACCTCTGGGGCCATGCGGAAAATACCGCCAAAGATGGAGCCTAAAAGGCCACCAGAAAGAATATCAAACATCGCATTCCTTACATTTATTTTTGGTTGACATTTTGACTCCAGCCAGAACACCGACAGAAGCACCGAGGATGGTCATTAGTGCCGGACTGAGCATTTTGAAGATTTCTGCATTTTCGACTTCTTTTGACCATAGACCGACAAGCAATGCACCGACCATGGCCAGCAGACAAAGACACAAAGTGATTGCCACCAAAATGGTCACAATGAACGTCAATTTTTCTTTCATGTCCATGTTGTTTATCCTTATGCGTATAAGTCTAATTTACGATTCTGAAATATCTCCATGCGGAGTCTTTCTTGAACAACTTTTTTAGTGTAAATCTCAAACGCTACGTCTTGCAATTCACCCTGTTTTTTCTTGGCCAATTCATTTGCCTTATTCATTTCATGCTGTTTTTCTAGTTTCACTTGAGCAAGGTCATGCCTATTTGGATATCCTGATGGCTGCACAGTTGGAAATAATTTAATTGTGTCAATCATTTTTCCCTCTGTATTGCGTTTTTATACCCAGATATGACCAATGCTCTTATTTCATGCGAGTCTGAATTACCCGCCCACTCACTCAAGTTATTCCAGATGACGATAAAGTCTGTACTTTTGCACAATGTCTGATGTTTTGTAAGCCACTCAACCATTTTTCTGTGTCTCTCAGTCGGGTCATGGATGCCCCAGGCAATTGAGTAGAAACCCCTGACACTGCAAAGGTCTTGACCAGTAGAGTGAAGTGCTAAAGTTAAAACAAGTGCAGCCACCCATTTCACGTCATAGCCCAAACGATGATGTAAAAACACCAGACGACAGTAATGCAAAAAAGGACTGCGCTAGTGAAAGCCACAGCCCAGTCTTTCATTTTTTAATCCAAGTCTGCCAGACAGCACCAGCCGCCATGATTAGACCAGCCACCCACAGAATAGGCTTGGCAGCAGAAGCAATCCATCCCAAGACTTTAAAAGCACCTTGCAAGGCATCAAAAGCCTCTACAAGACCTTTAGTGTTCTTGTCTATGCTATCGACCTTGCTTTCGACTTCAACCAGCCTGTCGTAGATTTGCTTGTGGGTGATTTCTTGTGTCATGGCGCATCAGGCCAAGTAATAGTCCAAGGGAAACCAGACTGGCCAGTCACATCACGCAAAGCCTGGCGATAAGTGGCCCAGGCTGCATCCAGTGTTGTTGCAGTCTCAGCAGCCTTAATGACTCGCCAATCAGATTCAGCCAATTTACTGTCGCGTGTGGAGCGCACAGACTTAGCCTGTTCAGCATCTTTAGCGGCTTTGTAGGCAGTCTCATGCTCAAGGGCTGTGGTTGTTACGCCCTCAAAAATAGTATCTGTAAAGACAGGGCCAAGCACATACTTTGTGTACCACTTACCATCTACTTGCTCAACACCAGAGGCTTGAGAGTATTGGTAAACAGTACCGCCAGATGCTTGTGCGCCTTCAAAGACTACATCAGCACCCAAAGCCGTTAAGACTTCAGTTGTTGTTATGTCCCATGATGGGCCACCATTGGCTTGTTGATATGCACGAAATTCTGCTTCGTACATTACTGCGCCTGTTGATTGAATTCTGATTTGCATTTTAATTACCTCAAGCAATTGCTAAAAAGATGTATGTGCCACCTGATGCGTTTAAAGCGGCTGGCGCAGTTGAACTTAACTCAAACCCTGCGCTGTATGTGTCAATGTAGTCGGTGTTTGTTACTTCAGCGGCTGTGCTATTTAAAAGAATATAGGGGTCATTACCACTCACAATTCCTCGTGCTGTGTCCCAAACATACCAGTCGCCAGTTGTATCCATTCGTTTAATCAAAACAAACCTAGCCCCGCTTGTAAAGCCACAGTCAATTTGTTTTGTTGTGGCTGTTCCTGTGTACGAACCAACCTTAGAAACACCTGCACAGGTTGCAAAAAGGTAAGCAACATAAGTAGCGGCAGAAGTATTGACCTCTGTCGCAGTTCCAATACTAAAAACAGAAGTTGTTGGCGTTGTACTGTTCCAGCGTGTAGCACCTGTTGCTTTAGCGGCTGTGGTATTTAAAACAACATATTCTGTATTTGCCAATGCACTTGCATATACTTGCCATGCTGTTGTTCCAGAACGCCCTTTTACAATCATCATTTCAGGCACTATACCCAAGTTGTGGCTAAATGTCGTAGCACTTCCCGTTCCTGTATAGCAAACCTCATCAAAAAAGCTAGGGGCGCGTTTAAACAAATAATTTATAAATGTGTTTGAACTTGCATTTGTAATTGTTGAAGTAGTGCCAACTTTGACACCATCCATTACATCCCAAGGATTAGCTTGTAGTATGGTTGTCCCTGCCGCTACTTCAGCCGCAGTAGATGATGTTACAAGATACCCAGTTCCAGTAAGTCTTGAAGAAAATAAAGATGCTACTGCTGAACCACGATTTTTAATCAACACAGCATCATCAGTCTGACCACCAGTAACAGTTGCATTTGCACCAGTACCAGTTCTAGCAGACAAGCCAAACACACTAGTCCCACTCGTAGGCACTTTCATTGGGCCTCTACGAATGGCTATGTAGACGTAAGTGACACTTGATTGAAACCCACCTGTTATAAATCCCGTTGCAGTTGGGCCTCCGTTAGGAACTCCAGCGGCACTTTCTGCGCCACTACTGTTTGCAACCAATTCTTGCCATTCATTTGACGCTCCCCCATTGGTGAAACCACGCATTGAGTCATACATTAACCAGCCGCCTGTGGTGCTAGAAGGTTTAGCAAGAATCCATTGAGGCTCATACCCCAATGAAACTGTCGCAACACCGCTACCATTAGTCGTAAACGACCCACACGAAATCACATTGTCTGTACCAGTTAGACCAAAGCCTCCTGCGTTGTGGGCAAATATGTATGCAACATACGTATTGGTATTAGCGTTTATGTCTTGATTATTACCAACTGTAAAAACCGTGCTAGTAGGCGCAACAGATATAACATTGTTACCAAACCAAGTTTCTTCTTGAGCGCCAGTAAAACCGTTGTCTAAATTTAAAAAACCATGTTGTTGATAATCATATCGGTGATAAACGGGCCATCCTGTATTGCTTGCATTGTTAAGTCGTTTAACAATAATGCACCCAGGTACAGAACCAAGATTGTGAGCAATGTTTTGTGTAGAACCATTCCCTGTATAAGTCACAACATCAAAGAACTTTGGTTGCTTGCGGAATGTCCATGAGACATAAGTTGAGCCAGAACCATCGCCAGCACCACCAAAGTAAGAACCAGCGTTTCTCGTAAAACCAGTTGTGTTTAATGTAATTCCTGGGTTAGGTGTTCCATCAGACTGTTGAGCTGTTGTTCTATCACTTTGAATATATTGTGTAAGACCATTTGTCCTAGCAGAATCAAACCACCCATGGCTTTGTGCGTAATCTCTACCTTTTAACCAAACCAAACCACCCTTGGTAGATAAATCAATTCCATTAGTGATTGTTTGAGCCGCACCAGTTCCTGTGTAAAGGTATGTGCTAAACACATCCTCAATGTAGTTAACAGCAGTAGCCGCCTGTGCAAACTCACCAAAGCCTTGAGCAGAAGCCGCACCCCTTGTTTGTACTAATGGCATGGTTTTCCTTTAAGCAAACTTAGTCTGTGAAGTGAACACAGTAAATGCCGCACTGCCTGTCTTGATGATTGTGTACATATACACATCAACTGAGCTTGCATTACCAGCCGCATACGCTGTACCGCCTTGATACTTAGGGGTCACAGTTGTGCCATCCACTTGAACCACGTTGTTGTAGTAAGCAGTAGCACCTTGAGTCACCAAGAAAGCCACAGTCATTGATTGACCTGTGGACATTGCCGTGTTTAGACTTGTCCCACTTGATGCTCTAAAGTTAACTGTCCAGTTTGCGCTGGCATTGCTGGTGTAATACAGCACAGATTGCGTGGTGATGTCATAGTTGATTGTGCCTGTGGCTGCTGTCGCTGATACTGTGGCAATTTCTGCCGTATCGTTCAGCACCATCGCAATGGCGCTTGATGAGCCAGAGAAAGTATTTGTGCCAGTAAAGGTCTGTGTCCCTGCAAGTGTCGCGTCACCAGCAGCAGCAGCAGCAAAACCTAATGTGCCGGACCCGTTAGTCTTGAGGACATAGTTGGCCGTGCTGTCAGCTGTGGGCAATGTGAATGCTGTGACAAAGCTCTGCAAGTTGGAGTCATAGGCCAGCACATCAGTGCCAATGGCCACGCCAAGTGCTGTCCTGGCTGCTGATGCCGTAGCGCCACCAGTGCCGCCTTTTGTGACTTTTAGCACTGGACCAGCGTCAAACAGCGCGTCAATGCTGTCTAAATCGGTATTGATCTTTGTTCCCCAGGTGTCGGTAGATGCACCAACTTCTGGTTTGGTAAGCAATAGATTCGTGGTGGTTGTATCAGCCATTTTTCACCTCATGCGGCAATTTGCCAAGATTCACTATTATCAGCAATTGGAGTCCAAGTTTCACTTGAATCACTAATTGCAGTCCATGTTTCTGACTGGTCAGAGATTGGTGTCCAAGTTTCTGAATTATCAGATATCCCAGACCAACTTTCTGCCGTGTCACTTTCTGCTACCCATTTTAGTCTTGCATTGACCGCCATGGATGACGATTCTGTAAATGCAATTGCACCAGGCTGCCTGCGCTGCGCATTGACCACCAAAGTGCTTGTGCCAATAATGGCAAAACCAGAATTGCCAAGAATACTTGTGCCGACTGTCAGTGTCGATGTGTCTATGATGCTGGCCGCGCCAATGGCGTATCTGAGACCAGCCACGGCCATGGTGCTGGTGTCACTGATGGCGGCTGCACCCACCGCATAACGCACCCCAGCCACGGCCATGGTGCTTGTGTCACTGATTGCGGCTGATGCAGTTGTCAGCCTATTGGCCGCCACGGCCATGGTGCTTGTGCCAGTTATTGAGAAAGCGCCACTTAATGTCTTATTGGCATTGACCGCCATTGTGCTGGTGGATGTAATTGCTATTGCAGCAGACACATACCTGACGGCAGCCACCGCCATAGTGGACTGGTCAAAAATCTCAAATTGGGCGTTTGATACAGTTCTACCAGACACCGCCATGGTGCTGGTGTCTGAAATAATTATTTGAGGCTCAAATGTGCCTCTGGAGTAATTGCCCTTGCCGTAAGAGCCGTAGCCGTAGCCTACCCTCGGATCAGAGTATTGGCCAACACCAAAATTCCCCGATCCATAGGCTGCCATATCAGGCCAAAGTGATGCTCAAGGATGTGGCTGGAATGCGCAAGACATCGCCATCATTGATGGTGCGCGCTGTGGTCAATGGCGCCCAGGCTAATAGATTGCCTGATGTGCTTGCATCAAAGATGCCGGCCCATCCCACTGATCCCCAGTTTCCACCAGAAGCAGCTGCAAACTCGATGGCCGCTGCATTGGTGAATGTCGTGGCAGTGCCAGAGCCGGAGATGGTGCCAGTCACTACCCGTGCGTAGCCACTGCCAGACACCTCAGTGCCGCCACCCGTGTCACTGGGCGTAGCCGTGAAAAGGCCAACATACCAGGCAGTGGGGCGGGTTGCCGAATTTGTAGTGAAAACCCAATTTAAAACTAGGTTTTCGGTGTAGTCGGTAAAAGATGACATGGTCTAGTCCTTATCCAAAAGTCTTTGCACGGGTCAGCAATGCACCACCAGAAGATGCACCGCGATCATCGGCAGTTTGTAAATCGTTTAAGGCTCGCTCATAGAGCGTTGCCCATGTCTGGATTCTCGCATCATCTTGCAAGTATGGTGCAGCCTGGAGCAATGCCCCATACAGATAAATATCAGGACTCGATGACAAAAGCCAGTTGCTGGCCACACTGCTTGATAACTTTGTTAACTTGGCGTAATAGGTCAGCTCGGTCGTGTAGTTACTATCTGGTGTTGGGACAATTCTAAACTGGCCACCAACAACACCAAAGAATTTTGGCTTGCCGCTGGCCGTGTAATTGGCTGCCTCATTGTCCAAGGCATCAATGCTCAAAAACTGCAATGGGGTCTGGGGATTGGTGCTTGTGAGCTTCAAAGATTTGGTCTCAAGAAAGTCGCTTGGCACTGCGCCATATTGGGCGTCAAAAGAAGCATTGGCCCTGACAATCATCTGCCTGGTGCGCAGTGTGCGTTCCACTTGTGCCTCGGCCAGAGAGATAAAGTCAGGAATGGCCGTGGTTAGGTCCGACCGATTAAGCCAGTCACCAATGGATGTCTTCAGCTCTGTATAGGTTGTCAGTGCCATTATTGGGCCTCTTTTTCCATCTCTTCTTTCACAATCCAAGTGTGTTCATGGCGAAATTCAAACGTGCCAATGTGGCCAATTTCCTTTGAAACGTCATGGTCGATGTAAACCTTGTAGCCCAGCTCTTGAGCTTTCTTACAAAAGAACACATCTTCTCCCATGTAGCCCCGTGTGGTCTGCCATGGCATATCAAACCATGGCTCACTCATGCCCTCAAACACCTCGCGCTTGATCAGCATTATGCCAGTGCCAATGCTTCCCACCTCTTCTAATCCAGTAGATTCTGGCATGGTGTAGACCGCCTGGCGCTTGCCATTCTCGTCATAGTTCTGGGCAGTTGGGCCGGTGGGCATTCTGCGTCTGGCACAGTTGGCAGCCACAATCTCTTTGTCGTGCTTTAAGAGCCGCTGGACCATGTCCTGTGGGAATGTCATGTCCGAGTCAATGAAAAGAATGTGGGTGCAGCCTTCGGCCATGGCATCCAAGCAAAGGTCAGCCCTTTGGTTTTGAATAATCGTGCCTTGCATCAATTTCAGACTGATAGCGTCTTCAGTGTTGAGTGTGTGATAAGCCACCATATTGACCATGCAATATGTGTAATTTGTGTGGACCTGATCACGGGCCGGTGTGCAGACTGCAATGTAATTCATACTTGTCCAGGGCGAGTTCTAAAAAATTTATTGTCGGAGTCGTTGAGCCAGCGTTTCATGTACTCCTGGTCATCGATCTTGCCCTCGGCCTTCATCTTGTAAAAAAGGGATTCGGGGATGGATGCCACCAAGTGCCACTCACCAGTCCAGTTGGCTTTCTCATCCACAGCGTTATAGATGGCCTTGTTGGCCTCAATCACCGCTGTGACATCTTGTTGGGTCTCAATGGTCACATCGCCAGTATCAGCATTTTCATGCCAGATGCGCTTGATGCCTTGATCTTTGTTTTCGCTAAATAGTCTTTTGTGAATCATGTTAAAAAAAGGGCCAAGTTTCCCTGGCCCTTTCCGTTTACCTTCGATTAAGAAGTGATCAAGTCAGCGGCCAAACCATGGGCCAACTCAGAAGTGACCTTGTGACCCCATTCCACGATCAGCATACGCTTTTCAGCATCGCCAGTCTTGGCCAATTCGACTTGCTGATAAGGGCGCAACATAACCATCTTGGCGTAATCAGGATCGATCACCCATGCATCACGCTCACGTTGGAATCTGTTCGCAATAACTTGCACGTTTCCGAAATCGCTGACATAAATGTCAACGGCCCCGACCAATGTGGCAGGCTTTGCACCGCCATCAATGTTGAAACGGCTTGAGGCAATACCAGAGAAACCTGACACGCGCTGCTTGTTAACAGGACCGCACATCAAAATCTTAGGTGTACCGCCTTGTGTCCACACTTTCTGAATCACATTCTTGAGAATGGTTTCAGTGAATGTGCGCACTGTGCCATCTGTACGGGCGCTGTTTGGCAGCGTTGTGTAAGATGGATCAGTACCATTGGTCTGCTTGTCTGTGTTCGTCTTGATATACGCACCCAAAGAAGCAGTCACACGGGCAGTTGTCGAGTCACCAGCGACAGCAATACCACCATTCAACATCACGAATTCTTGGTCGCGACGTAATTCAGCGCCCCTTTTCGCGATTTGGTATGCTAATTCTGAGCGACGCCCTGCCTTGTTGACCACTTCTTCAGTGGCTGACAAGATGATTGTCTTGCGTGAAATCTGTGCATAGTTTTGCATACGCACAGTAGCAGTTACAGAGTCAAACGATGCAACATCGTCACCCTCAAGCTGTGCATTTGCGGCAGCTGAGGCAAGCGTATCAGTCTGATACTCAAACAAAGCATTGGACACGTTTTCACGGCCAATGTTTGAAGCATATGGAGTTTCTTCCGGTGCTATATTTGTGATGATATTGCTCAAATCTTCCCGAATACCCTTTGCAGAGTAAGTCAGGAATGTGTTACTTACGATAGCCATAATTTCCTCATTTCAATAAATGTTCAATTGCAGAAGCCGCATCATCGATGCGACCAGTTTTTGCAAGACGCTGCTTTGCTCGCACACTCTCAGTTGTT
>Ga0304730_1000555_pt1 | contig 31976 bp, 29 predicted proteins | sample M_130628_MF_Meta_FD_190474 | JGI IMG/M metagenome (GOLD analysis project Ga0304730, IMG submission 190474) | Freshwater microbial communities from Lake Montjoie, Canada to study carbon cycling - M_130628_MF_MetaG (v2) (version 2) | ecosystem: Environmental > Aquatic > Freshwater > Lake | place...
CGCGCTCACGTAACTTTTCTCGATTGCGCTCAACATCGGTTGGATCATCGCCAACGTGACTCGCTAAGTTCCAGGAAGAGTAATCGCCATGGCTAAAACCACCATGGCGATTAGTAAAGAAGCTTTCCATTTCTATTTCATAAAGTCAGGTACATCAATATCGTCCTCAGAGACTAACTCCTCGAACTTCACGCGTGGTCGCAACGGGCGATCGCCATCTAGATCAAGTGCTACCGAAATTGGGTCATTGGTGGGTAGTGGGTCAGCATTGCCAGAAAGGGCGGCGGCATTTATCACCGGAATCGAAACCTTTTTAGGCTCTCCACCCGAAAAACCAGCAGCGATGACGGTAATACGCACTTCGTCACCTAGCGCATCATCAATAGTGGTTCCAAAAATGATGCGTGCTTCTGGGTGAGCCGATGCTTGTACAAGTTCGCAAGCCTCATTTATTTCGAACAGACCTAAATCTGAACCACCCGCAACTGAAAGCAACACACCCATTGCGCCATCAATCGAAGCTTCAAGAAGTGGACTTGAAATTGCGAGTTCAGCAGCGCGTCGAGCACGATCTTCGCCACGAGCAGAACCGATACCCATGAGAGCTGAACCAGCATCAGTCATAACAGTTTTTACATCTGCGAAGTCCAAATTGATTAAACCTGGTTGGGTAATGATTTCAGTAATACCTTGAACGCCAGAGAGAAGTACTTGATCAGCCGATCTAAATGCATCGACTGCTGTAATGCTGCGATCACTAATTGCTAGCAGGCGGTCATTTGGAATAACAATTAAAGTATCAACTTCACTGCGAAGTTCTTCGATTCCGATATCAGCTTGCGATTGACGAATCTTTCCTTCAAAACTAAATGGTCGAGTAACTACACCAATTGTTAATGCCCCTAAGTCGCGCGCAATTTTCGCAACGACTGGAGCACCACCGGTTCCGGTACCGCCGCCTTCGCCAGCAGTTACGAAAACCATATCCGCCCCACGCAAAATTTCTTCAATTTCATCTGCGTGATCTAGCGCTGCTTCGCGACCTTTCTCAGGTGCAGCACCTGCACCAAGACCTTTAGTTGACTTGCGACCGATATCTAATTTCACATCTGCATCACTCATTAACAAATGTTGTGCATCAGTATTTATCGCAATGAACTCAACGCCTTTTAAACCAACATCGATCATGCGATTGATTGCATTAACTCCACCGCCACCAATTCCAACAACTTTGATGACCGCTAAATAATTCTGTGGTGAAGCCACTTTTTATCCTCCTAAAGAACAGTAAACCTCAAGTTGAGAATCACTGTTATGCCTGATATATAGGCGAAAGTATTCTTTGTAGGTCAGGTAGGCAAAGACCGCCACGCATCTTTTTTATTTTTTATTTTGACTAATTTTGGATCAATAATTTATTTTACAATTGGTGAACGAGGTTCTGTTAAATCAATTTTCATTATTTTTGAATTCTCGGGAAGTGCCAGCAAAGCCTTATATACCTTTAGTTTCAGATCAATTTCAATATCAGATCCCCAGATAACCATAAGTGAGCGATTGCCTTCAGTAATTTTAAAATTAATATTTTCTGGTGAGACCGCAGTAAAGGCTGAAGTACGGGTTGAGAATTCAGTCGGCAATTTAGTGAATAACTTGATCGCAGCTAAACCACTTTTGGTGTCTCTAGCAAAAACTGAAGGCAGCTTTGATTTGAAGCCTCCTGGCAACTCAAATCTTTTGCCAGTTGCATCCATCAGTTCTCCATTAAAAGTCGCTATCGGTATACGTGGCTTGATCTCGACGAGTATTTTTCCGGAGATCCAATTGCGTGATAAATCAGCACTTTGAATCCATGGCAAGGTTTGTAAACTTCCAGCGATTTTGCGCGTTTCAACTCGTGCCAGCCGTTGACCAACTTCTAAATTAGTTAAAGACTTTACTGTCGCCTCGCTACTTTTTGTTGGTGCTCCTGAATAGCTAATTTCTTTGATAGTAAGAACATTCGACCACCCAAGTAAGTAAGCCAGTCCAGCTGTAAGCAAAATTGCGAAAACTGTTAATAATCGATGATTACGTAAGAACATCTATTTCGCTAGCTCTTCGACAATAATCGGTGCCAGGGAACTTACATCGCCGGCACCCAATGTGATTATTACATCGCCAGGTTTAGCTGATTTAACGACTGTTTCGACGGCATCCATGAAATTGGGAATAAATTTACCGCAAGTCATTTTCTCAACAATAGCTTCTGAACTGATTCCGGCTATCGGCTTCTCGCTAGCCGCATAAATTTCGAGTACAACTACTTCATCAGCCAAATCTAAGGCGGCAGCAAAATCATTAATGAACGCTTTAGTCCGCGAGTAGCGGTGCGGCTGAAAAACTACGATTAATCGACCGTCACCAGCAAACCTGCGCGCTGCGGTCAAGGTAACTTCAATTTCAGTTGGGTGATGGCCATAGTCGTCAATAACCCGAATGCCGTTAATCGTTCCCTTTATTTCAAAGCGTCTACCAGCACCTTTAAAGGTAGCTAATCCGTCAATCATCTCACTTGGGGTTTGCTCGAGAACTATTCCGGTTGCCAGTGCGGCGGCTGCGTTCATCAAATTATGATGACCCGGAACATTTAGCTCAAGTTTGCCAATTACTTTTCCGTGCCAGATGGCGCGACCGTTTGAGCCAAGTGGCAATAGGGTTATTTGATCAATTACTAAATCAGAATCAGGTGAGGTTCCATAGGTAAAGGTTCGCGTACTTGTTACACCACTGCCTATTTTTCGAGCCCCTTTATCGTCATTACAGTAAATCAGAAATCCGTCGCTATCTATTGTTGAAATAAAATCTGTAAATACTTCGAAAACCGCATTCTCGTCAGCGAAGTAGTCGACGTGATCGAATTCAATATTTGTAATTATCGCGCCATAAGGATGATACGCAATAAAAGAGCCATCAGATTCATCGGCTTCGGCTACAAAAAAATCGCCAGTGCCTCGATGGGCATTCGAGCCAGAAGCTGTAATTGTTCCGCCTATAGCGAAAGATGGATCGGCTCCGGTTGCTTGAAGTGCGACGGTGAGCATTGATGAAGTTGTAGTTTTCCCATGCGTGCCAGCTACCGCGATACTTTTGGAATCTGACATAAGAAGTGCCAATGCGGTTGCTCGAGCGATTAGTGGAATCCCTAATTCAATGGCACGCAATCGTTCTGGATTGTTTTCCGAAATCGCAGTTGAAAAAACAACTAGATCTGCCCCATCAACGTTGGCACTTTGGTGCCCTACGACAACTTTTGCGCCGAGTGCAGTCAAAGCGACAACAACATTTGAATCCTTCGCATCAGAGCCAGAAACTTTAATTCCGTGTGAAAGTGAAATGCGAGCTAAGCCACTCATGCCCGCTCCACCAATACCGATGAAGTGCACGCGCTTACCAATTAACTCTGGCAAAGTGAGAATTGGCTTCATTTAACCAATTCTGGCATGACGGCGCATTAAGTTAACAATATTTGAGACAGCGGCGCGATCACTTTCGTTTCCAGCCACGAACTTTTGGGATTTTGCCAGAGCGCTAGAGATATTCTTCATTAGCCACTGAGCGCTGAATTCGCTTTGTGATACTACTGTCGCACGACCTTGTTCAATGAGAAAATCAGCATTACGAGCTTGCTCGCCATTGCCAATTGCCAGTGGGATAAAGATCGCATATTTGCCTAAGGCGTTGACCTCAGCGCAAGTAATCGCACCGCTTCGACCAATGACTAGGTCGGCAGCCAAGTAGGCAGTAGCCATATCTTCAATATAGGAAACCGGCTGATATCCAGCACTAGCTAACGGCAGTTCATTCTTGCCGCCGACTGAGTGAAGAACTTCAAAGTCGTTTAATAAAATTGAGAGAGAGCTCGCAACAATTGAATTAATCGCAGCCGAGCCTTGCGAACCGCCCATAATCAAAAGTAAAGGTTTGCCAGATTTGATTCCGAGTTTAGATTTGGCTTCCATGCGAGCCGCAGGCCAATCACTCTTAGCGGTATCAAAGGCGGCACTTACAGCTGGCTTAAGAGGTAGTCCAACAACTTCGGCAGCCTTAAATTTCCCAGCTTTAACTGGCTTTCCGACCGCCATCGCCCCACCCAGAAATGCGCCAAATTTATTTGACCAGCCAGGTATGGCATTTGCTTCATGTATCACAAATGGAATTCTGCGTAAGGCCGCGGCTAGGTAAATCGGAGCTGATACATATCCGCCAAAACCAATTACACAGTCGGCACCATTTACTATCTGTATTGATTTAGCAAGTGCTTGGCCGAATCGAAGTGGTGCCATCAATCCGGCAAGTGAGAGTGATCTTGGCAAAGTAACTTTGGGAATTATGTTTAGTTTATAACCAGCAGCAGTTACTAAATTATTCTCTAAGCCGGCCGCAGTGCCAACGAACTCAAACTTGCTGGCTGGGAATTCTTTTTGCCAAGCATCGGCCACAGCCAAAGCTGGTTCGATGTGACCCGCTGTGCCTGCTCCCGCTAAAACAATCTTCATCTTGAATTCGACTTTCGGAATTCTCGGATGCCGCGAGCAACTTCAGGATCACGGAGAGCTGCGCCTAATACAAAACCTAGCGCCAAATAGGTGGAAATCAATGATGAGCCACCGTATGAGATCAGCGGCAAGGTAACTCCAACTACCGGAACCAAACTAATTGCCGAACCAATATTAAAGAAACATTGAATTGAGATCCAAACTCCAATGCCAGCACAAGTAAATCTCACCATTGGATCATTTGCGCGCATAGCGATTCGGAAAATAGCGAAAATTAAACCGCAGAAGAGCAAGATTGTTCCGATAGTCCCAAGTAGCCCTAGTTCTTCGCCAATAACTGAGAAAATAAAATCAGTATGAGCTTCAGCTAAGTAACCCCATTTTTGTCGACTAGCTCCGAGGCCAACACCTAATAGTCCACCAGTTGCCAGACCCATAAGGCTATGTGCTGGCTGCCAACCATAATTCTTATAGTCACCTTCAGCGAAGGGATTGAAAAGAACTAGGAATCGAGCTGCCCGATATGGCGCACTAAGAATTAAAATGCTGACACCTGCCATGCCAAGTGCCGAAATAGTGCCAAACAATCGAAGCGGGATTCCAGAAACAAAAAGTAAGCCAGCCATAGTCGCGCCGATTACTGCGGCGGTTCCTAAATCTTTACCAGCTAATACAAAGATAAGAACTCCGAAATATCCTGGAACAATAAGTTTTAAGACATTCGTGCGCACAATTCCGGCATTCTCATATTGCGCCAACATGGTGGCAGCCCAAAGAATCATCAAGAATTTTGCGAACTCAGAAGGCTGAACTACGAAAGGTCCGATGCCAATCCAATTTCGGTTTCCATTAACGGCGTGACCTATTCCTGGAATTAGCAAAACAGCCAACATGCCGATTGAGATCAGTAAAGATATTCGGCCAATTGCTCGCCATAAATTAAGTCGCAACTTGGCTGCTACCCACCCAATCGGCAGAGCTAAAATTAGAAATACCAGCTGTTTTACAAATGTTCCGTAAGTATTGCCATTTACTTTGGTTGAATAAATAGTCGAGGCCGAGAAAACCATTACTAAACCTAAGATACTTAAAGCTGTCACGCAGACGGCAAAGAGTGCAAAAGTATTAAATGGCTGAAGTAACTTGCTGCGCTTAACTTGCGTTGTCATTTTTACCCACTATTTCTCGAACTGATTTAGCAAAACGATCACCGCGATCGCCGTATGAGACAAATTGGTCCATCGATGCACAGGCCGGCGCCAGAAGTACTGCGTCGCCATCTTGAGCCAAAAGTTTTGCCGCAGTGACAATCTGATTCATGAATTCATTATCAGCACTGCTTCGATCATGACCAGTTTTTGGATCAATGCGCACTAGAGCTACGTTGGGAAATTTATTTTCGAGTTCATGGGCGATTAATTCTCGATCGGTGCCGATTAATATGACTCCACGTAATCGTGATCCCACTTGAGTAATTAGGTCATTCATCTCAGCGCCTTTGGCTAATCCTCCGGCTATCCAAACGACACTGAGTTGTGACATTAGAGATGCTTGGGCAGCATGTGGGTTAGTTGCTTTGGAATCATCAATCCAACGAATTCCGTTCTGCTCTAAAACTAACTCAATTCGATGTCGCCCTGGTCTAAATTTCTTAATCGCCTCTCGAATTACTTCATGGTCGATTCCAATCGCCCGCGCTAATCCGGCAGCTGCCAGCGCATTGGAAACAGAATGTGGCGCAGTTGGCTGTACTTCACCTAACTCACAAAACATGGCAGCTTCCATTGGATCTATTACAAAAGCTCGATCAACTAAGAGATCTTCAACTAACCCGATCTCGCCTGGCTTGGGAGTCTGCAGAGTGTAGAAAACTTTACGTCCTTGCCAGTGAGCACTTCCTTCAACAACTGATACGTCATCACCATTTAGGATCGCAGTTACTGATCGACTCAACAAATCAAGTTTTGCTTCTGCATATTCAGCGAAAGAGCCATGCCAATCAATATGGTCAAGGGCAATGTTTAGGATCGAACCTGCCACAAACTCGGCTGACTCTGCCCAATGCAGCTGAAATGAGGAAAGTTCTAGAATTAGATATTCATATCTGTGATCAGAGGTGACCGCATCAATTACCGGAGTTCCGACATTGCCACAAGCGAAAGCATTAACACCGGCAGCATTAAGAATAGCTTCGGTTAGCTCGACGGTTGAAGTTTTACCGTTAGTACCCGTTACTGCTAACCACTTCTGCCCCGGCGCTACCTGTTGCTTTATTTCCCAAGCCAGATCAATTTCATTTAGTAATGGAATTTCGCGATTTCGAAGATCCGCAATAATCGGATGACTTGGTCGCCAACCCGGAGAAACAATGGCAGCTGCCCAGTTGATATTTGATACATCGTTAAGTGTTGCCCGATGAAAATTAAACTCACTGCTCTCATTTTCATCATAAACAGAAATCTCAGCACCCATGTTGCTAAGAACTTGAGCAACCGATCTCCCGGTAACTCCACCGCCAAGTACCAACACTCGTGCATGAGCGACAGTAACGCCACCCAGTGTTGTCAATGTTGGAGTAATAGACATTTTTAGCTCTCGAGGCTTAACCATTGGGCGTAGAAGAGGCCCAAACCAAGGGCTACACACAATCCGGCAATGATCCAGAATCGCAAAACAATAGTTACTTCGCCCCAGCCCTTTAATTCAAAGTGATGATGCAGTGGCGCCATTCTAAAGATTCGTTTCCCGCCAGTTGCTTTGAAATATAGCGTCTGAATAATTACCGACATCGTAATTATTACGAAAAGTCCACCTAGCGGAACTAATAGAAGTTGAACTCTCAATGTGCTGGCTAATCCTGCCAACGCGCCGCCGAGAGCCAATGATCCGGTATCACCCATAAATATCTTTGCGGGCGAAGCGTTCCACCAAAGAAATCCGGTACATGCGCCAGCAAGAGCAGCTGCGAGTACCGCTAAGTCCAGAGGATCGCGCACTGAATAGCATCCGCTGGCTACATCGGCAGCAATCGCACAGCTTTGACCAAACTCCCAAATACCGATCAGGATAAAAGCCAAGAATGTCATTACGGAAGCACCAGTTGCTAGGCCATCTAGACCATCAGTTAAATTAACGCCGTTACTTGTAGCAGTTACCATTAACGCAATCCAGATAACCACTAGGACGCCACCTAGAACGATACCGGTATCTCGAACTGCAGATAAATTTAATGAGATTGGTGTTAGACCTTCGTTATCAGCAAATTGAATTCCGAAATATCCAAAAGTTGCAGCAATTACTACTTGTCCAACTATTTTGTAACGGCCCTTAAGACCCAAAGATTTTTCTCGCGAAACTTTTAGCCAGTCATCTAAGAACCCAACAAATCCAAGTCCAACTACTAGGGCAATCACTAAGAGCGCTGAAGCAGAAACAGCCGTCTGTGTTATTCCGTGACTAAGTAAATATCCCGCAACAGCTGCGAAAATAATAATCAAGCCACCCATTGTTGGAGTGCCGCGTTTAGTGTGATGCGAGCTTGGTCCGTCATCTCGAATGATTTGACCATATCCGCGCTTGGCCAACAATCTAATCAGCGCCGGGGTGCCGAATAAAGCAAAGAACAGCGCCACAGCGCCCGAGATAAGTATCTGTCTCATTTATTCGTCATCCTTCTTTCCTGACTCAGTTTGCCAGTTCGCTGCTACATCTTTGGCTATTTCTTCGAAGTGTTCGGCTCGCGATGCTTTAACTAGCAACACATCACCGGATTGCATCTGCTTTAACAATTCAACAACTGAATTCTTATCCTCAAGTACATGCGTTTTCGTATCGCTATTACTTGGAACACCCTGGCTATAGGCAGGCGTGGAAACAGTCAGAAGATGATCAATCGCCAAATCGCTAACCAATTTTCCAATAGCGGCATGGTCTGCGTTTTCAGACGGTCCTAGTTCATGCATCTTTCCTAACACTGCCCAGGATGATCCACCACGTTCCTGGGCAAACAAAGCTAATGTTCGTAGCGCAGCAGCCATTGATTCAGGGTTCGCGTTATACGAATCATTAATCATCAATCGACCATCTAATTCAAAAATTTCCATTCGCCACTTACTGGCAAGTTCAGCCATTGATAGAGCGCCAGCTATTTGATCAACCGATATTCCGAGCGCGCTTGAGATCGCTGCTGCGGCCAAAGCATTCGGAATTTGATGTAGCCCGACTAATCTCATTCCAACGGCTGCGCGTCCAGATTTGGTAACCAGATCAAAGTGTGGACGACCTTCACGAATCTCAACATCTGCAGCTCGCACATTGCAGTCACTTCGCTCACCAAAAGTAAGCACTGTTACCCCATCGGTGACTTTCATAGCAGGTGTAAATTGATCGTAAGTTCCTAGAACAGCGGTGCCACCGCTAACCAGTGAAGAGATTAACTCTGATTTAGCTTGCGCAATTGCTTCGCGAGAACCAAATTCACCAATGTGCGCATTGCCAACTTTTAGAACTGCGCCAATTTTAGGCTTAGCAATTTCGCACAGGACCGAAATATCACCTATATGACGAGCACCCATTTCGACAATGCAGTACTTAGTTTGCTCATTACATTCCAATATCGTCAGTGGAACACCTAACTCGTTATTGAATGAACCAACTGGTGCAACAGTCTCGCCAACTGAAGAAAGTATGTAGTTGAGTAGATCCTTTGTGGTGGTTTTTCCTTGCGAGCCAGTAATTCCAATGACCGTCAAATTCTCTAACTGCACTCGAGCAAATTTGGCTAAGTCAGCCACGGCCTGAATGACATCTGAAACAACTACACAAGGTTGATCAACTACCTGAGTGGTAAGTGCCAATACTGCACCGTTTGCGAACGCATCAGAACAGAAATTGTGACCATCGGTATTCTCGCCAACAAGAGCCAGAAAGAGTGAGCCCGCTTTGGCTTTGCGTGAATCAAATACCGGTGCCTGCGTAACCATAATATTTTCATCACCATGAAGTGAGCCATTTACAATAAGTGAAATTTCACGAGCTGATAATTTGATCATGGAGTCGCCTCTATCGCGGCCGCGAGAACTAAACGATCATCAAAGTTATGTTTTACACCGGCAATTTCTTGGCCGGATTCATGCCCTTTTCCAAGAATTACAACTACATCACCAGGTTTAGCTGCGGCTACAGCTTTTTCAATCGCTCGCTTTCGATCAGGTTCAACCTCACTTGTGGCAGGTAGAGTTAAACCAGAAACCATCTCTTTAATGATTTGAGCTGGATCTTCACTTCTTGGATTATCACTGGTAAAAATCGCTAAATCAGATCCCGCTAAAAGTGCGGCGCCCATTAGTGGTCGCTTACCTTTATCCCGGTCACCACCGCAACCAAGAACTGCGATAACTTTTCCATCAGTACTCTTCTTTAAAGTTTCCAAGACGCTTGCGACTGAATCTGGTGAGTGTGCGTAATCAACTAAAGCGCTAAATGATTGGCCTAGATCCACTTTTTCGAGTCGGCCTTCAGCGCCAGTTAACGATGGTGTGATGGCCGCAATGTCAATTGGATCAATTCCGCTGGCAACGCAAATAGCTATCGCCATAAGTAGATTATCTAAATTGAAATCTCCTACCAATTTAGTAGATGTCTCAATTAATATTCCGCCAGCACCTCTAATTGCGATGGTAGTGCTGCGAACTCCGATTTCAATGCGATCAAAATACCAATCTGCTGACTTTTCATAGCGTGAAATTCGAACCACAGGCAATTCTTGAATTTCTAATAACTTCGCCGCCCATGGGGAATCTATATTTATATAGGCAGTATCGGCATATTTATGGCAAAAGAGCGCAGCTTTTGCGGCAAAGTAGGAATCCATATCAGCATGGAAATCCAAATGATCCTGGGACAAATTAGTAAAAGCCGCAATATCAAAATGTGAGCCACCAATTCGATTGAGCGAAATTGCGTGGCTGGAAACTTCCATAAACAAATTGCGCAGGTGACGCTCGCGCATTACCGCAGCTAAAGACTGTAGTTCGGGAGCCTCAGGAGTAGTGCGAAGCGCTTCAACAACCTCGTCACCGATTCGGGTTTCAACAGTTCCGACTAATCCACTTTCCCGACTAGCGGCCATTGCTATCTGATACATAAGTGTGGTTACAGTGGTTTTGCCATTGGTGCCAGTTACGCCGACACTAAACATGTCGCGCATTGGTTCTTTATATAACCATGCTGCGACCACCCCCGCTGTTGCGCGAGGATCCGGAACTACTAAAACTGGCAGGTCTGTAATCAAAGCAGCGCCTACCGCATCAGTTAGAACTGCGACGGCACCATTTGATTTCGCGTTTCCCGCATAAGTTGCGCCATGCACTTTGGTGCCAGCCGCTGCAACAAAAAGATCACCGGCTTCAATTTGATGTGAATCTATAGATATACCAGTAATTAAAATGCTCTCTAATCCTGGGTGGTTTGTATTAGCCGAGACAAGTTCAGAGACCGCACGAAGAGTTCGTCCAGAAATGGGATCGATTGGTCGTAACATTTTAGAGTGGGCCGCTCGCAGAGTTAGTTTTTTCTTGTGCTTTAGCTTTAGCTATTGCTTTCTTTAATTGTTTTTCGTCTAGAGCAACAGGAACTATTTTTGTTCCAGTTGGTGGTATGTGCTTTGACTCTAGGACAAATGACATTACTTTCTTAAAGACTGGCCCGCCAAGGTATCCGCCCCAGTGAATGCCTTTGGGATCTTGGATAGTCACTGAAATTACATATCTAGGTGCATCAGATGGCGCAAAACCAATGAATGAAGCGGTAAATCCGCTATAGCACCCACAGATATCGTTGTATCGGTTGGCAGTTGCTGTTTTACCAGCCACTCGATAGCCGGGAATAGCAGCCGATGGCGCTGTTCCGTTCGCAGAAACCACGCTCTCCATCATGAGTCGCACTTTGGTAGCTGTTTCGGCGCTAACAACTCGCATAGTTGTTCGAGGTTTAGCCGGTGTGAAATTTCCGTTTGCTTCATTTGTTCCGGCAATAACTGTTGGTGATACACGCACTCCATTATTTGCGATAGTCGCAAACACACTAGTTGCCTGCATCGCCGTAACCGAATACCCCTGTCCAAAGGCAATCGTTGGTGCCGAAGTTCCAGACCAATCAGAAACTGGACGTAGAATGCCTCTTGACTCACCAGGTAGTCCTGAACCTGTGCTAACTCCGATACCAAATTTTGTTAAGTAATCATGTAATTGATTATTAGATAGTTTCTCACCAATCTGAATTGTGCCGGTGTTACTAGAAACTGCCAAAATTCCTGAGGTGGTTAATCGCCAGTCAGCATGATTTTTGTGATCATGAAATTTAGATCCACCACGCTTTATTACATCAGGAACTGTGAAAACGGTTGTTGGGGTGACTTTATTTTCTTCAATGGCGGCGGCGATAGTCATGATTTTTCCAGTTGATCCTGGTTCATAAACATCTTGTACTGATGGATTGCGCATAGCTGCCAGTGAAACACTGTCACGATTATTTAAATTAAAAGTAGGCGCCGTCGCATGAGCCAAAATTGCCCCAGTTTTTGGATCCATCACAATTACAGTTCCACTGCTTGCGTTAGCTGATTTAACTGCTTCGGCGATAGCTTTTGAAGCTACCCATTGAATATCGCGATCAATTGTTAATCTAATCGAAGTACCAGCTTTAGCTGGGACAATTTCGGATTGTGAACCAGGAATTTCTGCGCCATATCCGTTGGCATAGGAGTACTTGCCATCGGTGCCGGTGATAATCGAATTCATACTTGATTCCAGACCGGTTGCGCCTTTACCTTCTTGGTTAACGAAGCCGATTAGTGAAGCTACTAAGGTGCCAGATGGATACTCTCGGATATAGGCACGCTCTGGATAGAAAGCAGTGATGCGTTGATCATATTCTTTCGGTTCTAGCGCGCTGTTATGTTCAGAAATCGCGCTCTTTAAGGCACTCCAGACCGCAGGCTTGGCGTTTCGATAAATCAATTTCCACTTTAATTCACCGGTATATAGTTTTTGAAGTTCGGAAACCGGCATTCCCAAAATAGGAGAAGTAAATTTGGCAGTGAAAGCTGGGTTTGAAATCGCACTCTGATCAACCACGATATTGATGGCATTCACACTCTTTGCTAGCGCAACACCATTTACATCGGTTATTGTCCCACGCGGCGCTTGTAGCGTAGCCACATTCTCCATCTCGTTAACAGCCCAAGTTCTAATTGAATTAGCCGTAATTACCTGCACCCAAATAACCTTTGCGACAAATATCGCCATAAAGATTAAAGTAAGCGCAATTAAAACTTGAATGCGTTTACGAACTAGAGCGAAATTACCCAATTGATCCTCCAGCGACTGTTTCAGCCTTTGGAACTTGAAGTTCGTTAAGATTTAAAAATGTCGGTGTTGCCGATGGCGTCATGCCCATCTGGGTTGCTGCTGCTGCGAGTTCCATTGGTGATGAAATGCGATCTAACTGGCGAATATATGCTTCTCGCTGATCAGTTAGTAATCGAGCCTCGAGCTGTAGCTTTGAAAGTTTGAAAGCGTCTTGAGCAAGTAAAGTATTTATAAAGAGAAGTGAAACTAAGCCAAGCACACCAATGCCAGTTAAAAAGAGTATGAAAACTTTTTGATCAGCTCGTTTATCGATGTCAATCTTCGGAACCAGGCGAAGGGCGACTTCCGAAGAGCGCTCAATAACTTTCTTCTTCGATCGAGTGATTGCTGGAGCTAGCGCTGTGATTGCCATTATGCGGCCAACCGTTCTATTGCACGTAGACGAACAGATTGCGCACGCGAGTTCGCGGCAATCTCTGCTTCACTTGGTAAAACCGAACCACGAACCACAAGAGCAAATTTTGCAGCGAATTCTGGAAGATCAACCGGCAGATCACGTGGCGTGCCTGACGTTGTAGCTTGGGCAAAAATCTCTTTGACGATGCGATCTTCAAGAGATTGGAATGACATCACTACTAAGCGTCCACCGACTTTAAGTAGCTCTAGAGCTTGTGGAATAGCGCGATTAACAGCGCCAAGTTCATCATTGGTTTCAATACGTAGTGCTTGAAAAGTGCGCTTAGCCGGATTGCCTCCAGTGCGACGAGTCGCTGCTGGAATGCTCTCTTTAACTAAATCAGCAAGCTGCGCCGTTGAATTTAGTGGCGCTTTTGCCCGCTCCTTAACAATGTTTTCAACTATCCGGGTGGCAAATTTTTCTTCACCGTAAGTGCGCAGAATTCGCACTAATTCGCCAGGTGCGTAGGTGTTTATGATTTCACTTGCAGTTATTCCAGTTGATCGATCCATGCGCATATCAAGGGGCGCATCTTGGGAATAAGAAAATCCACGATCGCTCTGATCAAGCTGCATTGAAGAAACACCTAGATCAAAGAGAATGCCATCAACTTTTTCAAATCCAAAACTATTTACCACTTCACTTATTTCATCAAAGATTGCGTGATTTAGTTTTACGCGATTTTCAAATTTGGCCAAACGATTCTTTGCTTTAACAATTGCGTCAAGGTCACGATCAATTCCAATTAAAACTAAATTTGGATTAGATTCAAGTAGCGCTTCACTATGTCCGCCAAGACCGAGAGTTGCGTCAACTACAACTGGAGTATCTGATTTATTAATTGCGGGGGTAAGAAGATCAACGCAGGTATCGCGCATTACTGAAATGTGTTCTAGCAACTTCTCCCCCTTTCGTTAATGTCTTGCGCTAGCTGTACTGCTTTACTGCTTGTGTTCCATGTTCTGTTTTTCGTTATCGCTATCTCTTCTGGTCACCGCCGGCCGACGGAGTTTCATAAACGGCACCGGGGAAGGGGCGCCGTTTTCGTAGGGTCGGCGGTGGCCAAAAGAGATAGTGGTTAGATCAAAAGAGACCTGGGAACACCTCCTCGGAAACTTCAGCGAATCCCTTTTCGCGATCGCTTAGGTATTGGTTCCAAGAAGTTGAATCCCAAATCTCAACGCGGGTATTTGCGCCAATAACAACGCATTCGCGATCAAGTCCGGCATAAGTACGAAGTGCTTGCGGGATAGTTATGCGACCTTGACGATCAGGAATTTCATCGTGAGCGCCAGCAAACATCACACGCATGTAGTCACGCGCACCTTTAACAGTTACAGGTGCTTGACGAAGTTGTTCGGTAAGAGTTGCGAATTCAGCTGATGGAAATACATAAAGACAACGCTCTTGGCCTTTAGTGATTACTAGGCCGGCAGAAAGATCTTCACGGAACTTGGCAGGAAGGATTAAACGGCCTTTTTCATCAAGGCGAGGCTCGTGAGTGCCAAGAAACATGAGCTCCCCCTTCCCCAAGGTTTGAATGCTCTAGTTCCCCACTTTACTCCCTTTTCCTCCATTTACAACCACCTTTCGCCACTTATTTCCCTAATCCCCCCTTTTTGATGGCAGTTCCCTCCACCTTTTCCAGGAAAGATTTCAGGCATAAAAAAAGACCCCCAATCGGGGGCCTGGCGGATTATAAAAATTTAAACTTACTCCAGCGGATCGCGACCGCGGTCATCCCAACGATTATCCATATGCTCTTTAAAGCCTTTTTTGACTGGTTTTGATGGGCGCTGACCCTTGGCGAGTGCATCTACTTTGCCCTTAAGGCCGGCGGCTAAAATCGATAAACCAGTCAGGCAAATCAAAAATCCGACCCAGCTAATTGGATAGATCTTGCTAAATACACCACCGAAAACTGCGCCAAAACCTGCGAAAAACATGACCACCGCTAAACCCAAATTGCGACGACTAGATTTTGTAGGAGCGCCAGTTAGAGCAGAAACTAGGCGTGGATCATCGGCCAACATGGCCTTTTCCATCTGGGCCAATAGCTTCTCTTCGCGCTCGGAAAGTGGCATAAGGCCACAATAGAACAAGTGAGCGTTACTCGCTACTTTTTTCGTCATCTAGCACCTTTGGATCTGCTGAGGATTTCTTAATCAGCCGCCCCGGCCGCACGCTACCGCCGCCAAAGCGTAATTTGGCCCGATCTATCGCCGAATCTGCCTCGCGCCAGCCTCTTTCGCGGGCTCCGAGTAGTAACTGCTCGGGGGCGGCCTCGCTTAAATTATCGAGCGAGATTCCGACTAGACGCAAGCGAGCTCGGTCAAGGTTGAGCGCCAAATAAAGCGACTTAGCAATTTCGTAAATATCGTGAGTACTGTCAATTGGTAATGGCAAAGTTTTTGATCTCGAGATAGTTGAGAAATCAGCAAAGCGAACTTTTATCGAAATTGTTTTTGCGTAGTAGTCATTCTCACGTAATCGTTCCGCGGCTTTTTCAGTAAGCCGCAAGAACTCGCGCAGAATTTCTTCGGGGTCATCGATGTCCTGCGCAAAAGTTTCAGCTGCCGAAATACTTTTATCTGGTTCATTGGGTGTTACATCACGATAATCGCGACCCCAAGCTAATTCATATAGTGAAGCACCACTTGCTTGACCAAGAGCTCGAATTAAAGTTGCCCGAGGCAAATTGGCAATGTCGGCAACAGTGCGCAAACCTAACCGTTCAAGAGTTTCAGCGGTCTTTGGCCCCACGCCCCAAATTGCATTTACTGGAAGCGGATGAAGAAAGTTTAGAATGCGATCAGCTGGAATTTCGAGAATGCCATTTGGCTTGCAGTGACCAGATGCTAATTTGGCAATGAACTTTGAAGGTGCGATGCCTACCGAACAGGTAATCCCTTCGCTAGCTTCAACCTGACGTCTTATCTCAACTGCAATTTCACGACCGGTGCCAAGTAATTTACGAGCACCTGTTACATCAAGAAAAGCTTCGTCGAGTGAAATTGGTTCAACTAACGGTGTGAATGAATCAAAAATTTCCATTACTTTTGCTGATACTTCGGAATATCGCTGATGATCTGGTGTTACAAAAACTGCATGTGGCGCCATGCGTTTAGCCCGACCAACTGGCATTGCGGCGCGAATTCCATATTTACGGGCGGCATAATTTGCCGACAGCACAACACCGCGAGCCCCAGCCCCAACTACGACTGCTTTCCCGCGCAAAGATGGATCATCGCGTTCGGCTACGGATGCATAGAAAGCATCCATATCAACATGGAGAATCGTTGCGGTTCCCTCAGTTGGTTCGGTGCTCATATCGCCACCTTATTAGATAACCATTGGTTATAGATATCAGACAACGACCAAGCAGCATCGGCGCGTAGTGAGACTCCCCTGGCACCGGTGCGGCGCACTTCGCCCCGCACTAATAACAACTGCGAATTATAAAGCGTGCTGGCGTAATCAGTTTGGGCATCAGGGAAAAAGGTCGCATCGCTACAACCGTAACCATCATCTAGCGTTAAGAAAATAACTCGTTTGCCTGATCGCACTGGTGGTGTCTGTAGGGTTACTTTAACGCCAGCTACCAAAATCGAAGTTCTTGAACGTTGCTTTAAAAGTTCAGACGAGCGAACTGCGCCAATCGCATTTAAGAATTCACCGTAGAACTCGATCATATGATGCGTAACATCCATGCCTAGCCGCTCTACTTCATGTTGCACTTTTTCACTCTCGCGCAATTCAGGCAAACCACTTGGAATTAGCGCAGGGGGCGCAAAACCAAAAGTTAATTGCGAACCAGAAATAGCTTGCGCTGGCCCTTGCTGCAAGTCACTTAAATGCAATAAGAGATCGCGACGATTTAGTTCGGTGCTATCTAAATTATGTATCGCATCAAAAGCGCCAGTAAGAATTAGTGACTCAATCGTTGGTATTGCTGCACCAGAGCGACGGAAGAAATCAGCGAGATCTACATATGGCCGAGCCGCAATTATGCTTTCGATTTCGCGATCACTAATGCCACCAACCGTTGATAGTGAAATACGGATTGCGCCGCCGTTATCTTCAACCCGATAAACCCGATCAGAGTAATTAATATCAAGCGGGGCAATCGTTAAACCTAATTGACGCACCTCATCGAGAATTAGGCGCTTTGGATACATGCCTGGGTCATGCGTTAAAACACCAGCTAAGAAAGCTGCCGGGTAATGGGTTTTAAGCCATGCTGATTGATAAGTAGGCAGTGCAAAAGCTGCGGCGTGTGCTTTACAGAAACCAAAGGAGGCAAAAGCGCGCAGAACTTCCCACACTTCGCTAATTACTGGCAGCTCAAAACCAGCTTCGGTAGCAGCTGGAAAGAACCAATCGCAGACCTCTTGCTGACCATCGCGATCGCCAAGTGCGCGCCGTTTCTCATCAGCTTGGGCCAATGAGATGCCAGCCATTTCGGCGATGATGCGGATTACCTGTTCGTGAAAGACCACCACGCCTTCGGTTTCGGCCAAAATATCGTGCAGGCGAGGATGAATTAATTTTGCTGGTGACCAACCATGCCGCGCTTTTAGAAACGGCGTGATCATGTCGCTTTTTACTGGCCCCGGGCGAAAGAGCGAGATCTCGATAATTAAATCGTTAAAAGTATTTGGTTCAAGTTTGCCTACTAGTTCGCGCTGCCCTGGGCTTTCAATTTGGAATATGCCCAGAGTCTTAGTTGATTTAATTAATTCAAAAGTTTTGACATCATCTAGTGCGACTGCATCGATTTCAATACTTTTCGCTTCGGTGCGTTCAATTTCTGATAACGCAAATGAAATACTCGACTGCATGCGTACACCTAAGATATCTAACTTAAGTAACCCAACTGCTTCGACATCATCCTTATCAAATTCGACCATTGGGTAGCCACCGGCATTTAGAGTTAATGGCGCTCGATCTAATAAACCACCGTCGGATAAGACCACGGCGCATGGATGCATCGCTAAGTGGCGCGGCAAGCCATCGAGACGTTCGGCTAATGAGATTGTCATAGCCGTAAGAGGCGCCGATAAATTTAAGCTCTTTAACTCAGGCAAGTTAGTTAGGGCTTGTGAAATATGACGTGCGCGCACATGTGGCAAGGATTTAGCAATTAAATCAATCTCACCGAGTGACATTCCCATAGCGGCACCAGTATCGCGAATTGCATGACGAGCTCGATAGGTATCAACCATCGCCACAGTTGCGCACCGTGAAGTATTTCCAGGTTTACTCCAGTCGTTATCGCCATAACGTTTGAAAACTAGATCGTAAATTTCAAGTCGTCGGTCAGATTCAACATCGATATCAATATCTGGCAGCGCACGACGAAGCGGTGAACAAAAGCGCTCCATCAATAAACCATGGGTCATTGGTTCAACCCCTGAGATACCAAGTAGATGACAGATCAATGAGCCAGCACCTGAGCCACGAGCTGCAACTCGAATCGAACGTTCGCGTGCCATGTCGGTAATGTCAGCAACTGTTAAAAAGTATGACTCGTAACCAAGCGTTGCCACAGTTGCGAGTTCGTCATCTAAACGTTGCTTTGCTTTAGCAATGGTGGCGCTATCGCGATATCGCCAGTTAAGCCCTGATTCGCAACGGCTACGCAATAAAGTGCGCATCGCTTGCTGGTTAGCGGCGCCTACTACATGAGCTTCAGGTAAATGAATTCCACCTAATCCAATATCGCGAGTTGGCGATAACAATGCGCGTTCGGCCCATTTGCGAGTGGTCTTTAATAAATAGCGTGGAGTTCGCTCGCCCGCAGCTAGCGCAATTTCAGAAGCGAGTGCTGCCATAGCATCAGTTGATTTTAGAAATGCTTCGGCATTGCGTCGCTCGACATGGCGTGGATGCAGCGGCACTAACTGTCTAGCGGCATCGAGGATGTCAGCAATTGGGCCATCTTCACGATCGCGCATACGCACTGCGTTGCTAAGCACCGCATCGAGATCATGATCTCGCGCAAAGATTAACGAGCGCGCAGCATGTGGGGTTGATCGCGGGCCGCTGCCAGCAACTAAATGCGAAACAATTTCAATGGCATGATCGCCAAATAGATCGCGGGTTTTATTAAAAACTTCAATTGCTAAATCAGGCCGCTTATCGGCGATGGCATAACTAACTGGTGATTCGGGGCCATGTAAAACTTGTAAACCTAAACTGTATTCGCTGAACCGTTCGAGCAGATCTAAGGTAATTACTGGGTTGCGATCAGTTGCGTTTAAATTCAAACTTGTCATAAAGCGACATAGCGATCTCCAACCGCCGTCGCCATTTGCCAGCAACGTTAACCGCGGTAATTTTTTATTGGTAAAGCCAGGTAACTTAATTGCTAGATCAACGCCGATAATTGGTGCGATTCCTTCGGTTACGCAACTTTGCGCAAAGCGAATTGCACCCGCCAAGCCATCGCGATCAGTTACTGCTAGCGCCGGCATATTAAATTCGCGGGCACGGGCAACTAAATCGGCAGGTTGGGTTGTGCCGTACTTAAGTGAGTACGCGCTAGCAACATGTAGGTGAATGAAACTCATAAAGTTAAGCGCAGCTAAACGCTACGAATAATCCATTGACCCGAGATCTCATCGCGTTCGAGTTCGAAGGTAGTTAGCGCGCCAAGCGGCGCTGCTTCAACGCGCCAAAGTGCGCGAGCTTGATCATCGGGGCGATAGATGCCATCGCTAATTCGGTTCCACCAGCCGCCCGCTTCGCACCATCTAGTAAGCACTGCGTGAATTCGAAAGCGTCGACCGCGATAGGTAAATTCAATTGGGGTTGCTGCGCCATCGGTCATAACTTCTGGGCCGGCAACGACGATAGGTGCGGTATTGGCTGACATTTTGCTAGTGCTCCTGGTTTTCCTGTGGATATTCGAACAGATGTTCGAAAAGTACCGCCCCCAACTGACAGGCGCAAGTGGCTGCCACAGGCGCGACACGCCCCCAAAATAGTTTAACTTTCAACTACTTTTGGACTACTCTAGCTAAGTAAGCAACAGATTCAAGCCCCACCACAAACCCAAATAAGTAAGAAGGAGTCCCATGGACGTAGTACTAGTAATCGGCCGCGTACTTTTCGCGCTGCTCTTCATCAACTCAGGTATCGCACACCTCACCAAGCTTGAGGCAATGACTGGCTATGCAAAGTACAAGAAGATTCCAGCAGCCAAGCTAGGCGTGATCGTTTCCGGTCTGATGATCCTCGTGGGCGGCCTATACATCGCCCTCGGTATTTATGCCGACCTAGGTGCGCTACTAATCGCGCTATTCCTAATTCCAACCTCATTCCTAATGCATGCATTCTGGAAAGAAACTGATGCAACTGCCAAGCAGAACGAAAGCATCGGATTCTTCAAGAATCTAGCAATGGCTGGCGCTGCGCTAATCATCTTCGCACTAGTTGCAACTGGTACAGATTTTGGTCCAAGCATCACATCTGCATTCTTTAGCTTCACCCGTTAATTTCAGGTTAAGTGAACAATAAATAACTTAAAGCTTACCCAGAACGCCCTCGGATATTTCCGGGGGCGTTCTGCCATTCTGTACCAGTGCTAATCATCGAAGGACTTATTGCCGGCGCTTTAATTGGTTCAGTCTTGGGCTTCATTGGTGCTGGCGGCGCAATGCTTTCAGTGCCGATTCTGATTTATGGTTTTGATTTCTCAGCCAGCCACGCAACAACTGCGGCCCTGGCTGTCGTATTACTTGCTGCGGCATCAGGACTAGTTCCAAAATTCAAAAGTAGAGATGTGTTGATTAAAGAAGCGCTGATCATTAGCGGCCTTGGATTAACTACCAATATTTCAACTTCGCTAATCGCAGATCGACTTAGCGAACACTTCATCTTGACTGGCTTCTCGCTTGTTTTATTAGTCGCAGGAAGCTCGATGCTGATAAAACCATTTTCTTCTGGCCCCGAGCGAAAGATGCCACCCTGGGCGCTAATTTTAGTTTCGCTAGTAATCGGTTCGATGACCGGACTATTCGGTATCGGTGGCGGCTTCTTAGCCATTCCCGTGCTTGTTCTTTTCTTTCAGGTGCCACAAAATAAAGCAGCTGGCACTTCACTGCTAATCATTACCGTGAATTCAATTATTGCATTTCTGGGCCACTACAAAATATGGAATGAAGTTAATTGGAAGGTACCTATTGCAATGGCCGTTTCTGCTGTTGTGATCTCACAATTAGCCTCAGGCAAAAGTGCCGGAGTTTCGCCAACAATCCTTAAGCGTGCCTTCGCTCTTTTACTATTCACTATTTCAGCGATCACGCTATTAAATGCGTGGGTCTTCTAAAGCAGGTATTTTGTAACCATGGATGGCGTACTTGAGAAAGCGGCAGTAAAACGAGTAGTCGCTGCGCTGCAAGAACATGGCTGCGATGGCCAGATTAAAGTTCTATCCGATAGCGCTCGTACCGCAGCCGAAGCTGCAGCAGCACTTGGAATTGAAGTTGGCCAAATTGCCTCTTCGTTAATTTTCAAGTTACCTGATGGATCCCCACTTTTAATTATTACTAGCGGTCGACATCGCGTTGACACGGATTTAGTAGCAAGTAATTTAGGAATTGAAAAACTTGGTCGAGTAGATGCCGATTACGTAAAGGAACAATCTGGCTTTTCTATTGGCGGCGTAGCGCCGATTGGCTGGGTCTCCCCCGCAACAATTCTGATTGATCAAGCGTTAAATGATTACGAAGTTGTTTGGGCAGCTGCCGGTCACCCACATGCAGTTTATCCAACTTCGTTTGCCGAGCTATTAGCAATTACCTCAGCAAAGCCAATGATTGTTGGCGAATAAATGATTCTTAACAATAGAGAATATGGATCTACCAATTCTGGCCTCCCACTAATTCTTATTCATGGCATGGGCTCTGCTGCTACTGCTTGGCAGTTAGTTGTTCCTGAACTGGCAAATAACTATCGAGTCATAACTGTTGATTTGCCTGGCCATGGCGAAACGCAATTGCCTGCTGGGTTAGATATGAGCCCAAAATCTTTGGCGGAATACGTTTTAGAAACTATGGATTCCTTAAAAATTGAGAAAGCACATCTAGTTGGTAATTCATTAGGTGGTTGGACTGCGTTAGAACTTGCTGCCATGAAACCTGAGCGTGTTGCCAGCATCTTGGGTTTAGCCCCTGCCGGGCTTTGGTTAGCGCCATTTAATGTGCGTTATCCAGGCACCGCAATCGCGCGAAATTTGGCGAGTGGCTTGAAAGTTGTTTCTCCCTTTGGACTCAAATATGAGTGGGGCCGCAAGGTGGGCTTTGCAGATGTCAGCCCACAATGGCGCAAATATTCATATCAGCTTTGTTTAGATGCGACTTTGGCTCTGGCTAATTCAGCCGGTTATTTTCCAGCATGGGATGCGTTATTAAAAAAACGCTTTGACGAAGAAATTTCGACAACTGTGCCAATCACAATTGTCTTTGGTGATAGCGATAAAACCTTGCCTGCTAATTCATGTCAAGAAAAGTCTTTAGCTCCAAAACATGCCACATGGCTTAATTGGGAAAGTTGCGGACATGCACCGATGTGGGATTACCCAGAGCGCGTAGTTGCCGAAATTGTAAAGTTAGCTAAATGATTACCGTTATTTATTTCTGGCGAATCAAGCGAAGTAATATTACTTTTGCGTTATTTCGCATGGCGATCGACCGCACAATGCTGCGACGACATGAAGGCGTGACATTTGCGAAAATGTTAGGTTGCGGCAAAGGTGAAACGTTTACGCCAAGTGATGCTGACCCAACTCGTTGGGGCTGTCTTGTGGTAATTCCGGAGAGCCATTTAGCAGCGCTAGATAGTTCTATGACAATTCGAGCATGGCGCAATAAATCTGAATCAGAATTTCGAGTGGTACTTGATCCGATTGCGGCAACTGGAATGTGGTCAAAGCGCAAACCATTTGAGCCAAGTGCGCCAGCTAATTTTGAAGGTCAAGTTGTTGCAGTTACTCGTGCTCGTATAAAAGCTAGCCAAACGCTGCGATTCTTTAAATCGGTGCCTCCTGTAACTGCGAGTCTGCATTCCAGTCCTGGCTTGATTTCGACCATCGGTATCGGTGAAGCGCCGATCGGATTACAAGGCACTTTCTCGCTTTGGGATTCAATGCAGGCCATCAAAGATTTTGCCTACAAGGGCGCAGCACATCAAAAAGCAATTGCTCAAACTAGTGAATTTGATTGGTATGCCGAGGAGTTATTTGCCCGATTCGCCGTGCGCGAGATCCGGGGCACGATTTAACTCGCCTAAATAGGGCAGACTAAGCACATGTCCATTCGCAACTACACACCTCGCCGTCGGCGCCGTGGCGTATCGCCTTTCGCAAATGGCCTCCAGGTCGGCACAATGGTTGCCGCCCTCTTCTTACAAATGTCATACCCGCTGCTCTCTGGTGAAGCACTTCGAGTCGTAACTATCGCAACTGTTTATTTCGGTGCAGCTGCCATGTTTGTTCATGCCCGACTTGCATATGGCTGGAAATACTCTGGCCGATATTTGTTAATAACTCTGCCGTTTGCGTTCTTTATCGAACTTATTGGCGAAAATACGGGCTGGCCATTTGGAACTTATTCTTACGATTCATCCCTTGGTCCGCAGTTACTTGGAATTCCAATCGTGGTTCCGTTTGCCTGGGCGATGATGGCTCACCCATTACTGATCGTCGCGCGACGAATGACAAAGAAGTGGACATTTCTCTACGGTGGTTTTGCGCTAATGGCATGGGATTTGTTTTTAGATCCACAAATGGTTGGCGATGGTCGTTGGAAATGGGATGTAACTGGTTCACATGTTCCGTTTCAACCAGATATTCCACTATCAAATATGTTTGGCTGGTTGCTAGCGGGTATCACGTTAATGGCTATTCTTAATTTTTCCTTACCTAAAGAGCAACGGAAATACGGTTCTTCACTTCTAGCAGCTGACGTTTTCTTAGCCTGGAGTTGGTTTGGTGGGATTGTTTCAAATCTCTTCTTCTTTAATCGCCCCGGTGTTGCGCTATTTGGTGGTTTTTTCTACACGTTGACGCTAGCACCATACTTTTTCACTCGCTGGCTCGGGCGCCCATAAATATTAAATATGTTAAATGTTTCTCTTTTCCTAACGTTAGCCATGTTCTTGCTTACTTTTTTCAACGCTCGATCAATTCGCAGACCCCGCAACGGTCGAGATTTATCGGCATCCGTTGCCGTGTTTTTGCCAGTTCGCAATGAAGCTGCAAATATTGTTGATTTAGTTGATTCGCTTAAAGCTCAAACGGGTATCGCTGACCTCAAGTTCTATTTTTTAGATGATAGCTCCGAAGATGAAACACTTGAGCTCATTAAGCGTGAAACTTCGGGTGATAAAAGATTCTCCATCTCAAGTGGTGAGTTTCTGCCTGAAGGCTGGCTCGGAAAGCCTTGGGCACTCGAACAATTACGCTCTAAAGCCAAAGCTGACTACATCGTAAATATTGATGCTGATGTGCGCTTAGTTCCGCGAGCAATTTGTGCAGCTATAAATTTACTGATTGATCAAAAGCTCGATTTCGTCTCACCATACCCAAAGCAGATCGCAGAATCTTTTGGTGAACGAATGATTCAACCACTACTTCAATGGTCTTGGTTATCTACGGTGCCGCTTCGGATTGCCGAGAAATCAGGTCGAGCTTCACTTGCGGTAGCAAATGGACAATTCTTTGCAGTACGCGAAAGTGCACTTGCCACTGTTGCTGGATATTCAGCTTCAAAGTCAGCTGTCTTGGACGACATGGAACTTGCCCGTACCTTGTTGCGTAATGGTTTCAAAGGCTGCGTCGCAGACGGTTCGCAGATAGCAACCTGCCATATGTATGACTCATGGGCCGAAGTTAAAGCTGGCTATGGAAAATCGTTATGGGCAGCCTTCGGAACCAGGTTTGGTTCGTTCACCGCAATTTCTTTCTTGTTTATAACTGGAATTCTTCCTCTGCTTGGCGCGATTGCTGGTTTTACGGCCGGCTTCTACGCCTTGGAGTTTGTAATTATCTCTCGCGTCATTGCGGCTCGCGTTTCTGGCGGACGTTTACTGGATTCCTTCTTGCATCCGATTTCAACTGTGCTGTTGATCTACTTGATTATTTATTCTTGGACTGCCCGCGGGAAAGTGCAATGGAAGGGGCGCACGCTATGAGCAAAGTAGTTGTCATTGGGGCCGGCATTGGTGGCATGAGCGCCGCAGCCCGACTTGCTAAGTCTGGTCATCAGGTTGAAATCTTTGAAGCCGCAAACTTTGTCGGTGGAAAATGTCGCACCGAATGGATTGGTCGTTACGCCTTTGATACCGGACCATCACTTCTAACACTGCCTGCGGTTTACCGGGACTTCTTTTTAAAAACTGGTTCGATCATGGAAGAAGTTTTAACTCAGATTCCAGTTGATCCAGCTTTTGACTATCGCTTTGCCGATGGTTCAAACATAAAGTTTGCCAACCTCTCGCGCTATCAAACTCTGCAAGCGATCACTGCTTCCTTTGGAAGCCAAGCGGCAGCTGAATGGGATCAAATCATGAAACGTGCCGAAGCGATGTGGGATGTCTCGCGCGAACCCTTTATTGAATCTGAACTTACTTCGATTGCTGCTCTACTAAAGCGAGTTACCTTGCTGCGAGATTTAATGGTGATTGCACCGTTTAAGTCGCTGCGCGAGATGGCAACCGAGAAATTAACCGATCAACGGCTGCGATACATCGTTGACCGGTACGCCACATATAGTGGCTCTGATCCCCGTAAAGCGCCGGCAGTATTACTCAGCATTGCCTTCGTTGAAGAAGCTTTCGGCGCCTGGCATCTAGCTGGCGGAATCGGCCAGTTGTCTGTGGCGATAGAAAAACGCTGTTTAGATTTAGGAGTAAAGATTTATTTGAATTCTCCGGTCGCCAAAATAGAAACAACTAACGGGGTCGCTACCGGAATCGCTCTAGCTGATGGTCGAGAAATTGCTGCTGATTTTATTGTTTCAAATAGTGATGCCAGCCTTACTTATCAACAACTAATTAGTCCTACTGAAAAGCGAGCTAAAGGTGAACGGAAGAACTTAGCAAAGACCCAAAAGTCATTAGCCGGTTTCTCGCTGCTCCTAGGTTTACGACCAGCTGAATCTGAGGCAAAACTAAATCACCACACAATTCTCTTTCCGGCAGATTATGACGCTGAGTTTGAAGCGATCTTTACCCAAATGAAACCGGTAGAAAATCCCACCATTTATATCTGCGCACCTGATGATCCGCTAATGGTTAAGGATTCTGGCCATGAAAGCTGGTTCGTATTAGTTAATGCTCCGCGTCATGATGAAAGTGGCAAGAGTGGCTTTGATTGGCGCGATGAGAATTTCAAACATAAATATGCCAATTCAATTATCGATCAAATCGAAGCGCGCGGAATCAAGATTCGTGACCGTCTAGACGTCTTAGAAATTCGCACTCCCCTTGACTTGCAGGAATCAGTCATGGCACCTGGTGGTTCGATTTACGGAACTTCGAGCAACAGCGCATCAGCTGCCTTCTTGCGTACAAAGAATCGCTCACCGATTAAAAATCTATTCTGTGTTGGCGGTTCTGCTCACCCAGGTGGTGGATTACCGTTAGTTGGAATCAGTGCCGAGATTGTGGCAAATGCTATTGGGCGTGCGCGTTAGCGAAGTTGTTTGTAACCAAAACGCATTACTTGAAGCGCTCCAATAATCTGCATAACTAAGAAAGAACAGGCAATTGCTGGTAGGCCAGGAATATCTAACTGCCACGCAATTAGAATTATGAATAAGAGACTGGCCCGCATTGGGCGCTCAGCGAATGTAACTATGCCTAAATCTTTAACTTCAAAAGCAGCCAATCTGGCGCGGGCATATTCCTGAACGGAAGCTGCCAGCCATAAGCCAACTGCGATTTCCAGTGGAATTCCGACTTGATAGAGCGCATAGGCCCAAGCTGCTTCGCTAATACGATCGGCAACTGAATCCAGGATTGCACCCCAAGCGCTTTCGCGACGTTGGAAAATCGCCACGCTGCCATCAATGCCATCAAAGAGAAGCGATAAAACTACTAAAGCGATTGCCCAATAAGACTGCGGAATTAGCGCGGTACCTATTGCCGAAATTAATCCCAACAGCGTTAACACATTTGGTGAAATGCGAAGCAGGGTTGCGATGAGCGCAAATCGATACGAGATCGCCAGCCAAGCATGCACGATTCCCGAAATCTTGGCATTGCCGTGTAATTCACTCCAACGTTGATAGAAATCTTTTTTACTAATCATTTGGTGACCAACTTTCGATATATCTCAAGTGTGGCAGATGAAGTATTCATCGTGTAGAAATGCAGACCGGGCACGCCTAACTCGAGTAATTCTTCACAGAGTTGTGTAGCAATTTCGATACCTAGTTTTTGAACGGCAGTTTGATCAGCTTCGATTGCCGAGAATTTTTCTAAGATATTTGCCGGGATCGGAGTTCCGCTTAATTCAGACATTCGAACCAATTGCTTAACATTGGTGACTGGCAAGATGCCCGGGATAATTGGCAAGCTAGATCCTTTTGCAGCAAGTGCTTCGACTAGTCGTTGATAACTTTGCGCTTCAAAGAAGAATTGAGTCGTCGCAAAACTAGCGCCTAAAGATTCTTTACGAATTAGCACATCGACATCTTTTGCTAAATCCCCTTGCGATGCTGGGTGGCCATCAGGAAAGGCGGCTACCCCAACTTCAAATCCGCCAACTTCCATTGCTAACTCAACTAATTGATCGGCGTGGTTAAATCCACCAAATGTTGGTACCCAAGGCGCACTTGGCCCGCCAGCAGGGTCACCGCGCAAAGCCAGAATGCTATGAATTCCCGCTTCTTTATATTTCTGCAGAATTTCGATTAGCTCGCCCCGCGTAGATCCAACACAAGTTAGATGGGCAACTGTTGGAATCGAAGTTCGTTCGGTGATCTGCGAAGTTATGCGAATTGTGCGATCACGGGTTGATCCCCCAGCGCCATAAGTCACCGAAATGAAATCCGGGGCGATCGGTTCAAGCGCTGACATGGCAGCCCAAAGGCGATCTTCGCCAGCCTGATCTTTAGGCGGAAAAAACTCAAATGAGTATTTTGTTTCGCGTATTACCACTAGGTCAGCGTATCGTTACGCGCGTGAAACCTGAGGCATCTGCTCTACCGCAAGAGCAACTGAAATCTTTGCGCGAGCGAGTTGAGGCGCAACTCCAGGATTTCCTAAAAATACAGAGTGATTACTTCACAGCGATCGCACCAGAGTTAAAGCCAGCGGCCACAAGTTTGACTGCCTTTGTCATTAATGGCGGGAAACGATTTAGACCCCTCTTTGCAGCCGTTGGCGCAATGGGTGCTGGTTCTCAATTAAGTGATGCTGAGATTCGAGCTTTTGCTAGTTTGGAACTACTGCAAGCTTGCGCATTAGTTCACGATGACTTGATGGATGCTTCAGATACCAGACGTGGCGAGCCAGCGATTCATAAATTATTTGAATCCATGCATGAATCAGAAAAGTATCAAGGCAAAGCAAGCCAATTTGGTTTATCAGCATCGGTCCTAATCGGTGATCTGGCACTAATTTGGTCAGATCAAATGTTGAATAGCTCCGGGATTAAAAGTGAATCACTACTTGCCGCATTAAGCGTGCATGATGAAATGCGGGTTGAATTAATTGCTGGACAATATCTTGATGTTTTTGAGCAAGCTCGCGGCACTCAAAGTGTTGCTCAAGCGCTAAACATTGCCCGCTATAAATCTGCTAAGTACACAATCGAGCGCCCGCTTCATCTTGGGGCGGCCATCGCTATTCCTGATGCGACCAAACGTGCACAATTAGTTTCGATCTATTCCGAGTTGGGCTTACCGCTTGGCGAAGCTTTCCAATTGCGTGATGACTTGCTTGGCGTCTTTGGTGATCCTAAAGTCACCGGCAAGCCAGCCGGCGATGATTTGCGCGAGGGAAAGCGCACTGTTCTCATGGCAATGACCCACGATCGCATCTCTGGGGCGGCCGAAGCGGAGTTCATGGCGGAATTCGGAAATCACGATATCTCCGAAAGCGCTATCACGCGCCTACAAGAGATCATTTCTGAAACCGGGGCCGCTATGCATGTCGAAGATCTAATCGAAGAATTAACTTCCACCGCGCTAGAAGCCCTAAATCGTGATGAAATAGTGCCACAAGCTAGAGAACTATTAACCGAGATGGCAATCATCGCGACAAAAAGAAATATGTGAATCAATAATGGTTAAGCAGATAAAGGGTCCTAGTGATCATGTCGTTGTAGTTGGTGCCGGTTATGCCGGTCTTAGTGCAGCGCTGCGACTTGCTGGAGCCGGTCGCAAAGTAACGATCATCGAACGTGAGTCCGTGCCCGGTGGACGCAGTGGCTTGCTACAACGCGATGGATATTCATTTGATACTGGGCCAAGTGTTTTAACCATGCCATCTTTAATTAACGATGCATTTAATTCAGTGGGCGAAGAACTCAAAGACTGGGTCGACTTAATGCCATTAAAGCCGCTTTATCGCGCGTTTTATGATGATGGTTCACAAATCGATGTTCACGCCAACACTGAAGAGATGGAAGCCGAAATTGCTCGCACGGTTAGCTCTGCCGAAGCCGCTGGGTATCGCCGGTATGTAGATTTTGTAACTAAGTTATACAAGTATGAAATGAATGATTTTATTGATCGCAATATTGATTCACCGCTTAACCTATTGACTCCTAACTTGGCTCGTTTGATCGCGCTGGGCGGCTTTAGAAAGTTGCAACCAAAAGTTAATCAATATCTGAAAGATCCACGGTTGCAGAAGGTTTACTCCTTCCAGGCCATGTATGCCGGTGTTAGCCCGCAACAAGCGCTCGCAATTTATGCGGTCATTGCTTATATGGATTCCGTAAATGGCGTCTTCTTTCCTAAGGGCGGAATGCATGCTGTTCCGGTTGCCTTGGCAGCGGCTGCGCAAAAGCATGGCGTAGAAATAAAATACAGCACTACAGTTACCAAGATTGATTTTGAAAACGGACGAGCAAAAGCAGTAATCACCGATAAAGGTGAGCGAATTACTTGCGATGCTGTTGTCTTAAACCCTGATCTACCTGTCGCTTGGCGAGATCTCTTGGGGCAGACTCCTCGCTCAGTAAAGCGCCTTCGCTACTCACCATCGTGTGCAACCATGTTGATCGGTTCAAGCAAGAAATATGATCACATTGCTCATCACAACATTCACTTCGGCAAATCTTGGGATGGCGTCTTTGATGAGCTGATCAACAAGAAGCAACTTATGAGTGATCCGAGTGTTTTGGTCACCGTACCAACTCATGATGATCCTGATCTAGCTCCGGCTGGAAAGCAAAGTTACTACGTACTATTTCCTACCCCGAACTTAACTGCCGATATTGATTGGCGGAAAGAATCAAAGCCATATCGTGATCAAATGATTGCCACTCTTGAAGAACGTGGCTATGACGGTTTTGGCGATGCCATTGAAGTTGAACATTTAACTACGCCGCTGGAATGGGAAGCGATGGGAATGGAAGCAGGCGCACCATTTGCGAGTGCGCATACTTTCTTCCAAACTGGTCCGTTCCGTCCGAGTAACCTGGCTAAAGGTTTTGAGAATGTAGTTTTCACAGGTTCTGGAACTCAACCTGGCGTTGGCGTGCCAATGGTTTTGATTTCTGGTCGCTTAGCAGCTGAACGAATTGTGGGCCCAGTTAAGTAATGGATGAATTAACTGCTGCCGGCATAACTGACTCGCAGTTGCGGGCATCTTATGAAGAATGCAAAAGGCTTAATGCGCTACACGGTAAAACTTATTACTTAGCAACTCTGCTCTTACCAAAAGCTAAACGACCCTTTGTGCATGCTCTTTATGGATTTGCTCGCTATGCCGATGAAATTGTTGATGATCTAGCTTCAACTTTATCCGATGCCGAAAAAGCCGCAGAGTTAAAAACCTGGGGCGACGGAGTTTTGACTGGCTTAAAGAGTGGCGATTCCAATGATCAGGTTGGACGCGCATTAATTGATACGGTTAATCGCTTTGCTATCCCGCACGAACATTTTGTGGCCTTTCTTCATTCAATGACTATGGATTTAACAGTTACCGAATACGCCAATTACGAAGCTCTAATGGAATATGTATATGGCTCTGCAGCTGTGATCGGGCTCGAAATGGTCCCTATTTTGGGAGCTTTAAGCCCGGCAGCTTATGAACCTGCGGAAAAATTAGGCGTAGCTTTTCAGTTAGCTAACTTCATTCGCGATGTAGGCGAAGATTTAGATCGCGGCCGGGTTTATCTGCCGCAAGATGAGTTAGCTCAATTTGGCGTCGATCGTGAAATGTTAGAAGCGCGTAAGTTAACTCCCGAAATTACCGCAGCCCTAAAATTTCAAATCGAGCGAGTCCGTCAACTGCAGCGCGAGGCGGCACCTGGCATTTTGCAGCTAGAGCGATCCAGTCGACCTTGTATCGAAGCGGCTAGCGAGCTTTACTGCGGAATTGTTGATGAAGTTGAAGCTATTGGTTATGACATTTTTAATAAACGAGCAAAAA
>Ga0304730_1000556_pt1 | contig 31873 bp, 36 predicted proteins | sample M_130628_MF_Meta_FD_190474 | JGI IMG/M metagenome (GOLD analysis project Ga0304730, IMG submission 190474) | Freshwater microbial communities from Lake Montjoie, Canada to study carbon cycling - M_130628_MF_MetaG (v2) (version 2) | ecosystem: Environmental > Aquatic > Freshwater > Lake | place...
CAATGACATCGGGCTGTATCAACGTCGTGCTCTGTAAACCTTTGTTGACGCTTCCAATCACGGCGCAGGGCGTTGCCTCTGAGCGTGATCTGCTGAACCAACTGCCATCGCTGCCTCGGATTTACGATGGTGCCAACCTTCAATGGCTGATCTATGCAGGCGCAGCAACGCCTATCAACAGCGCCTTCTACGGTTCGCTTGATGCGGCTTGGGGCTAACGATGGCGCTTCTGGGTAACTATTCGCTCGTCAATAAAATCCCCGTCAAATATTTTGGCGGGACGACGGGTGATGCCCAAGTTAGAAGCAACTTCAACCAGTCTGGTCGCTATCGCAACCGGATGTATCAAGACCAAACCACTGTCACGCTGCCGCTATATTCCGTACCAACTGGATCGTACCCAACACTTGCGTTCATTATCGCGCAGCGTGTTGGGGCGATTGCGTCTGGCAATCAGATTTATGGCAACGGCGTTTCAAGCGGAAACCTAGCGGGCGGTCTAAATAGCGGCGCGGGACTGACAGGCTCAGGTACGGTTACTAATGCCAACCTAAGCCTTATCGCGTCTCTTATCGCATCGCTCACGGGTGCGGGCAACGTCACACCACCGCCGTCGCTGGTCGGTAAGCTAGAGCTGATCAGCAATAACCTAACGGGTTCTGGCGCTGTTGCGGCGACGCTCACGGCCTTTGCGTCGGTTCAGGCGTCCTTGTCGGGCGCAGGCTCACTGTCCTTGGTGCCATACGCCACAGGCGATCTGGCGGCCAACATTACGGGCCAATCAGTCCTATCGCCAGAAAGCCTTGCCGCTGCGGTATGGCGGGCTATAGCCGCGCAGTACAATGCCGATGGCACAATGGGCCAGCAACTAAACAACGCTCTGACCATTTCCAAATTCCTCGCCTTGAAGTAAGATGCCCGCAAACCGGAGTTGTACTAGATGGCCAACGTAAAAATCAGCGGCATGACCGCAGCCACTGCCCTCACCGGCACGGAGGCCTTTGAGAGCGTTCAATCCAGTAACACCCGTAAGGTCGTGGCCACGCAGGTTAAGACCTACGTTGACAATGCCGCCTACACCTTCAACGTGCCCGTCACAGGCTTCTCAATTACGATTGGCGCTAACGTCCAGTACCTGATCCTCGACCCGGCTGGCACGCTGGCCACGGGCACGATCACGATGCCAGCGTCACCCACGGACGGATACCGAGTGGGGATTTCATCCTCCAAGATCGTAACGGCGCTAACGCTGACACCCGGCGCGGGGCAGACCATCCCCAACTCACCCACGGCACTAACCGCTGGCGGCGGTGTGACATTTCTGTATCGTAGCGCCAACGCCACATGGTACCGGATAGGCTAATGAACCCCGCGTTTTCTCAAAAAGTAGCTGAAGCTGCCAAAGAGCTAGCGGAAGCGCTAAGCATAACGCAACCCCCTGCGCCCCCGACGCCGCCCGTCCCGGGTGCACCGCCCGCGCCGCAAGGTCCCCCGATGCCGCAAGGCGGACCACCCCCTATGCCTCCAGCAGGTAACTTAGCCGCGCAGCCGCCCGGGGCGCAGATGCCTGCACCTCCAAAAGTCACCGCGGCAAATCCTTTGGAAGGTTTGCCCTCGTTCAAGTCGCCTCCCATGGCGGCTTTCTTGCAAAAAGCTGCTGGGTCCCAAGGCCCCGTGGGCTTTGCAAAAGGCGGTAGAGTTAGTAGAATGTCTAACCAACGGTCATTGGCCGTCCAATTTAAAGGAAACTAAAATGACCGTAGGCTTTGTTAAAGACTTCAAGTTCGCGCCGAAGAAGAACCCTATGCCAGCCGGTGCCGGTGAGCCGAAGGAAACTTCCAAGTTCGCCAAGAAACTCTCCCCTAAAATGGTTAAGGCCAAGGCTCCTAACAAAGGGAACGTGTAAGATGGAGGGTTTTAAGAACTCCACTCGCATGAAGGTTATGGGCGCAATGTCAGACGCTGATCAGCGTCTCATGGAAAAGTCCTCGCGCCCACTAACCGCTTCTGAGATGAGCGCGGCCAAGGCCATGACTATGTCTAAGGGTGCCGCCAAAGCAGTGCCAATGCTTAAAGTCGGCAAGTCCGCTGGAGCGGCCATGTCCGCCGCCGAACGCAAAATGATTGAGCGCGACCGGCCGACAAGCGCTTCGGGTTCGTCGCCCTACAAGATGGGCGGCAAGGTCGGCGGCTCAAAAGTTCCTTGCTAGTAAACTAGTTGCCGTCTATCACGGCTTGCCCCCGGAAATACGCGACGTTCTTGATGACGCAGCAGAGTTCCGGGGGCAGTAGCTCGCCATTCCTAAACGTCAGTACGGCAAAGCCGGACGTGTGCGGCGAGGGGTTATTCTCAGCATAATCGAACTGCGGACCATGCGGCTCTGACAGAGTGCCGGTGTCTACGCCCCAACGATGGCCGTTGTAATCGGCCCAAGGCGTCACCGCGAGGCGGTGCAAGTGCCCGGTCACGATAGACCGGCCGGACTTCATGGTGTTGTTGTACGTCGCATGTACGCCATTATGATAGCGGTGCTTGATCATCGTATGGTCGTTGACGTTTAAACTCCATGCCATGTCCCAAGCGGCAAAGCGGTCCTCAAGCCGCATGATTGTGCCTTCAAACCCCGGCGCAACGGTGCAGAGAGTGCGGTCTAAACGGGCGTCGTGGTTGCCGACGTTCCAGAACAGTTGGGCACGCTTGCCCGCGGCCGCCATGGTAATCTCGTGCAGACGCTCGTCGCAGATTTCCAACTCTTCTTTAACCGAAGGCAGCTTGGACCACCCAATAGGCGGGTACCTGCTGACACTTGCCCCGTCGAAGATGTCGCCATTGGCGCAGATGACAGCGGGTTTGAGGTCTTTGATAACTTCCAGCAAAGCCATGTTGGCGATGGTCTGGTCTTCATTCGGCCAGAAGTGGGCGTCTGAAAACACCACAATGGTGCCGTTATCTAGGTTGAAGTCGTTCTGGCGTTTGTAAGCTCGACCTACATCCGTTTGCCAGCCGTATTGCGCACCGTTCTTTATGCTGGGGTTGGTCTGTAGGGTAATGCCCCGGTTAGCCATTTCGGCTCGGCGTTTATACACTTGCCGAACATTGATGCCCAAGATGTTCGCAACCGCTTGAGGGCTAGCCCCTCCTCGCTCCCACGCCTCAACAAATACCGCTTCGGGCGTAGCTTTGGAATTTGCGGGCATAGGGCGTCCTCTTCCAGTTATCCACAGCATATACAACTTGCACAGGCTTGAAGCCACCCCCCAACGGTCGATTTACAAACTCTGTAGGTAAGGTTATAGTCGCCAAGCTAGAAAAGTCGGCTCGTCAATAGCGGACTGCTGCCCCACCAGATGAGCAGGACAGTATGGCATTTTCAGGCACCACATCGCAGACGGTATTTAATACCCGGAAGGTGATCGACAACGCGATCCGCCGCTGCCGTGTGCCTGCCCAGCAGATCACGTCTGAGCACATCGACATCGCCAATGACCAGCTCTATTTGCTGCTCGGCGAGTTAGCTAATCGGGGCACGCCACTGTGGTGTATCGAGAAGGTTTTGGTTCCCCTTTACGACGGGCAGGGCGATGTCACCCTATCCGCGGCCACGGTAGATATCCTCAATAGCAGCCTTCGTAGCCTCCAAACCGTCACAGGCACCAACACCACCACAAGCACATCCGTCACGACCAACTTTGGCAGTGACACCTTCGTCACGACCGTTGGCATTCTGTGGTCGGCCACTTCCGTTCCCCTCAGCTTCCAGCGCTCAACCGATGGCGCGACGTGGACGACCATTCAGTCCGTCACGCCCTCAGCCGTCAGCGGTGAGTGGACGTGGTACGATCTGAATACAAGCATTGCGGCCACATACTTCCGCGTCTTGGCTACCAGCGGCACGCTATCGGCCTCTCAGGTCTATCTGGGCAACACGCCAACCGAGATACCCCTCTCGCGTATGAACCGAGACGACTACACGTCTCTGCCCAACAAGTTCTTCCAGTCATCTCGGCCCCTGCAATTCTGGTTCGACAGGCAGGTCCGTCAGCCCATCATGCATATGTGGCCTGTGCCAAATAGTGCCGCCACCACCAGCCAACTCGTTGTGTGGCGTCAGCGCTACATCATGGACGTGGGCAGCATGACGCAGGAGGTCGAGGTGCCCCAACGCTGGTATGAGGCGCTGGTGGCCGGTCTAGCCGCGAGAATGGCCATGGAGCTGATCGAGGTCGATGCGAGCATCATCCCCATGCTCGATCAGAAGGCGGCGATTGCGCTCAGCATTGCACAGATGGAAGAGCGCGATAACTCGCCGATGACCATCTCGCCAAATATTGCAATGTACACGAGGTAGCGCCATGCCAGTTTTCCTCGACACACGCGGCAAGACCACCCTCGGCATCGGCCTCTGCGCCCGGTGTAGCCGCAAGTTCAGCCTCGATGACTTGATGCCAGATGGCAACATTCCGGGGCTCATGGTCTGCCGCGCAGATCGCGACGACTACGACCCATACAGACTGCCCGCCCGTCAGACCGAGACGGTCACGCTGCGCTTCGTGCGCCCAGACGTGCCGTTAACCGTATGATGTGCTGGTCAAACCCCGTTCGCGCTGCCAGTGCGCAGAACTGGCTCGGCGTTGCTCCCGCCGAGGTGAAGCGCCGCCGTGTGTCCGTCCTCCGCATGGGCGGCGCTTCTTCCACTGCCACAGGAGCCGCACAATGATCGAAGAGCTAATCTCGCGGGTGTTTTACACTCGGAATGTTGCACATTGGACACACTGGCGCACGAAGTCATACGCGCAGCACGTGGCGCTGAACACCTTCTATGACAGCATCATCGACACGCTGGACAAGCTAGTCGAGGCCTGTCAGGGCGCTCACGGCCTCGTCGGTGCAATCCCGGCCCCATCCGCGTCGGCCAGCGACATCATCGACCACCTCGAGGAAGAGAGCGCTTGGATCGCCGAGCATCGCAGCGAGATTGCGTATGAGGTGCCCGCGCTCGAGAACATCGTCGATGAGTTGTCCGGCATCTATCTGTCCACCATCTACAAACTCAAAAACCTAAAGTAAGGCGTGCTCAATGTCTTTTGCACTTGATTATCAAGCCCACAACAAGGCCATCGAAGTCGAGGCCGATTTGAAGACCCACGAGGCCGTGTGCGCCGAGCGTTACCTCGGTATCAACGCTCGTTTGAAGCGCCTTGAACTGATCCTTCTTGGGTCAGCGGGGACTTTGATCCTTCTACTCCTGAACATAGTCTTGAAGCTAAACGGATGAACCTCAGCCCTCACTTCAGCCTTGAGGAAATGATCAAGAGCCAGTCGGGCGACCGCGCTGGCGTGGATAACATGCCTCCCCCTCCGCACCGCGAAAACTTGCGGGCTTTGTGTGCGCATGTCTTGGAGCCGATCCGTGAGCGCTTTGGGCCGGTAATCATCACGTCTGGGTATCGCGGTCCTGAATTGAACCGACTTGTGGGTAGCGCTCCATCAAGCCAACACTGCCTAGGCGAGGCTGCGGACATTGAGGTTCCCGGCATGTCCAACGCAGATTTGGCGCGTTGGATTGAAGCGCACCTCGAATATGACCAATTGATCTTGGAGTGCTATAAGGCGGGTATCCCAAGTTCGGGATGGGTTCACGTCAGCTACAAGGCGCATGAGCCAAACCGTAAACAAGAGTTAACAGCCACGGTCGTCAACGGTAAGATGGCCTACACACCGGGGATCGCAAAATGATTGCCTTCATCAAGGCTCGCCTGAGCGAGCGCTCAACGTGGCTTCTGATCGGCACCAGCGTTGCGGCAGCGTCTTCCCTAGTTGCGCCTTGGTCTTACGTGTCTATGGCCGTGGGTGTGGTCGCGGCGCTTATTCCTGACGGGAGCATCCACGAATGAGCAATTTGGCTGTAGCTATCGGCATTATTGTCGCCGCCTTTTTCATTGGCTGCATGAACGGTTACGCCGTCCGCGACGGCGCGGCCAAGAGTGCAGCGGCCAAGGCGTACAAGGCCGCAGAGGGTCAACGCATTATCTTACAGGGGCAATTAGATGTGGTCTCGGCGAAGTACGAAATTGAACGCAAGCGCGCATCCCAAGTGGCTGTGGAGCGTTATAACACCATCCGCGAATATTATCCGGCTCACCCAGTGGACCCTTCTTGCGCTGTTCCTGAGCTTCCTTACGGCCTGCTCGCCAACGCTGTGGCAGACGCAAATGTTGCCGCCTCCGGCGAACCTAGCGTCGCCGTGCGATCCGCTTCCGGCACCACCGCATCCAGCCATTGATCCAGAGCGCATCATCTGGGAGGTTGGTGTGGTTAGCAAATATGAGGACTGCGCCGCCCGCCACCGCTTGGCGATAGGGGCGTGGAAGGATGCTGTAAAGCCGAAGAAAAAGTGATAGGATAGCCCATGGCCACGACCACCACATTCACGACGCTAAAAGAGGACGTGCAGCGCTACCTTGAGCGCGGCGCGACCTATGCGTCTGACCCCGTGGTCTTTGAGCAAATCCCGCGCCTCATCAATCTGGCCGAACGGCGGATCGCGCGAGAGCTTAAGGTCGAGGGCTTCATCAATGTGGTGACGGGCAGCTTTGAGGCCGGTGTGGACGTGTACGCCAAGCCCGACCGCTGGCGCGACACGGTGTCCATGAACATCGGCACTGGGGCAAGCAACAACACCCGCGTCCAGCTTTTCACCCGCAGCTACGAGTATATGCGCTCCTACTGGCCTGACAACACCCAGACCGGCCAGCCCGCCTTCTACGGAGAGTATGACTATTCGCACTGGCTGATCGTGCCCGCGCCAGACGCCGCTTACCCTTTTGAGGTGCTCTACTACGAACTGCCGCAGCTTCTGGACGAGAGCGTCCAGACGAACTGGCTGACCGAGTACGCCCCGCAGCTTCTCCTCTACGGCACACTGCTTGAGGCCACGTCCTTCTTGAAGAACGACGAGCGCATCGCGGTGTGGCAGACGCAGTACGACCGTGCGGCACAGATGCTCAACGGAGAAGACCTCTCCAAAATTCTTGACCGTTCAGCCGCTCGCAAGGAAACCTAGGTCATGTCATTTACGCAAACTTTCGGCGGCACGACCATCTACCCATCGGACGTGTCCTATCTGTCCCTCGCCCTGACGGCCAACACGACGCTTGAGTGGCCTCTGGAGCGCGGCACGGGCAGCAATCTGGTTGCCAGCATCATCGACATCACGCCCACTGGCGCGTTTGACATTGTACTTCCCAGCGCCTTGCTCACGGGCGTCGGCCAGACGGTTCTGTTCAACAACCTCGGCCCGAGCACCGTCACGGTCAAGGGCAGTACGGGCTCAACGCTGCTGTCTCTTGCGTCCGGCGAGGTCTGGCAGATTTACCTTACCAACAACACGACCGCAGCCGGGTCGTGGCGCACGTTCAAGTACGGCGCGTCCACGGCTCAGGCTCAGGCGTCCGCTCTGGCTGGCTACGGCCTCGTGGCCATCGGATCGGTACTGGCCCAAACTAGCACGATCAGCAGCACGTCGATCACGCCGCAGACCCTCGGCGCAGCGGATCGCGCATCGACGTATGTCTGGACGGGCGGCCTTGGCACGTTCAACCTGCCCAGCGCCATCGTGGTCGGCAACGGCTGGTTCTTCAACGTCCGCAACAGCGGCACGGGCGACCTGACGCTTGATCCTGCGGGCGGCGAGTTGATCAACGGCTCGGCAACCATCGTCCTGTCCCCCAACGACAGCGCGGTCATCGCCACTGACGGCACGAGCTGGTACACCATCGGCCTTGGGCAGCAGGCGATCTTCGCCTTTGACTATACGTCGATCAGCCTAGCCGGTTTGGGCAACCCGTCCACAACCACAAACTACACCCTTTCAGGCACCGAATTGAACCGGATTGCGTACACCTTCACGGGCACGCCTCTGGGCAATATCAACATCGTTGTACCATTTACGGTACAGCAGTATTGGATGAGCAATGCCACGGGCGGCTCGTTCATCTTGAGCCTATCGACACTTGGCGGCACCACGGCGCAGATCGCCCAGAACGCTCGGGCGATCTACTACTGCACCGGATCACAGATCGTTAAGGCCGACACGTCTACGGGCTTGCCGATCCCTGTTGTGATCGGGCAAGGCGGCACGGGTGCGATAACGGCCACGGACGCCCTAACGAACCTCGGCGGCACCACGGTCGGCAAGGCCGTGTTTACGGCTGCGTCCGAGGCCGCTGGGCGGACGGCGATCCTCGCGGCGGGTTCGGGTGCCAATAGTGACATCACGGCTCTCAGCGGCCTCACTACGCCTCTGAGCGTGCCACAAGGCGGCACGGGGCTAGCAACCCTAACCGCCAATAACGTGATCCTTGGAAATGGCACTTCTGCACCTACTTTTGTTGCCCCCGGCACTAACGGCAACCTCCTCACATCCAACGGCACGATCTGGACCTCGGCTGCGGCTCCTGCTGGTGGCGTCACGTCCGTCAGCGGCGGCACCACAGGCCTTACGCCTAACACCCCCACCAGCGGCGCTATCGTGCTCGCAGGCACCCTCGCGGCCACCAACGGCGGTACGGGTCAGGCGACGCTCTCAGCGGCTCGCGGTGCTTTCGGCTCTGGCGTGTCGTCACGCAAGACGGCCAACTACACGGCTGTGGCTGGCGACGTGCTGGCCTGCGACACTATCGCGGTGGGTGCCTTCACGGTGACCCTACCGGCCTCGCCTGTGGCCGGGGACGCGCCGATCAAGATATACGATGCCGGGACCACAACGACCGTCAACGGCTTCGCAACCAACAACCTGACCATCGCCCGAAACGGCAACACGATCTGCACGCTCGCGGAGGATGTCACGGTGTCCACAAAGGGCGTGACGATCATCTGCGAGTACGTCAACGGAACATGGAGATTGTATAATGGCTAATGCCGCGAACCTGATTAACTTTGGCGGCGGTGGAACGCTGGCGATTGGGGATTGGACCTATTCGGCCTATCCGCTGAGTGCGCCGTCTTATCTGCCTCTGAACGACGACACGGCGTCCTATCTGACCTCCAGCTATCCAACGCTTGGTGCGACCTACGCTCCGACGACGGTAGCCTATGCGGCAACCTCAAAGACGCTTCCGTTCTTGGGAAACATATCCGGTACTTATCCATGGAATTTTTTGTTTGGTAATAAGACTTTTTTTGGCTGGAATGGACTTGGAAACTTTATTGTTTCCACAGACTTAACAACTTGGTACACACGCGCCATCCCCCTGATACCAACTGTAGAAGGGGCTTCCTCAGTTACAGTTGCCGCAACTCTGTTTAACCCTTATTCGACTACGTCGGGGCAGCAAACGTGGGTAACAGTAGCTTACGGGGGCGGCAAGCTCTCTGCACTTAGAAATGGCATAAACCAAACAAATGCAAAGAGTGGTATGGGAAATGGTGTGGCCATGTCCCAAGACAATGGTGTCACATGGACTTTTGCCACGACACCTTACGTCACAAACGTCATCACTAGCTCAGTAATTTGGACGTCTTTGATTTACGCCCAAGGTTCTTTTGCAGCATACGGCTACCAGTATGACGGCGGTAATGGAATTTATGGTGTTTTCGCAACATCTTCTGATGGACTAAACTATACCGTAGTAAGAAGAGATATTTATAATAACGCGACATTTGCTAGAATTGCAACAGTAATGGCGTATGGAAACGGAATTTATGTAATTTTTGTTGCACAGGAAACCTCAGTTTACAAAAGCACAAACAACGGCTCTACTTGGACGCTAAATGGCACAAACGGTATTTGGGCAAATTCTGTTGCCTATGGCGCGGGTGTCTTTGTGGCTGTTGGTACAACATCCGCTGGCGCAGCCACAAACATTGCCAACTCATCGGCTGACGGGGTGACGTGGACGCAGCGGACCTTACCGGCCACGCAAACTTGGACCTCCGTGACCTACGCAAATGGCTATTTTATCGCTATCGGAACTACCGGCGCGGCCTCTACGGTTATTGCCAGCAGCCCTGACGGCCTGACATGGACATCTCGCACGGTGCCATCCAGCACTAACCGATATGGCGTGGCGGGTGGCGGCAATAAATTTGTTTATCAAAACGATGCGACTGGCGCGACTATCACGCAGATCGACCTATCCACATCCGCATCATCATTCACGCTGCCGATGATCACCACGCCGCCTGCGGGGACGCAGGCATACATAAAGGCGACCTAACATGACCAACCTCACCTACTACGCCTTTGACAGCCAGTGGATTTACACCCACCCCATCTCGGTTGACCCCTACGGGCCAATGCCGACCAACGCTGCGCCCATTGCGCCGCCAGCCACCACAGGCACCGAGGTCGCCCAGTGGCAGGGCATCCAGTGGATCATCCTCGCAGAGCGTCCGCCAGAGCCTGCACCACCTCCGCCCCCACCACCGCCTCCCCCGCCCCCAGCGCCCACCTACACGCGCCTCGCGTTCCTCTTCCTCTTTACCCCGCAAGAGGTCATCGCGATCCAGAACGCAGCCCTAACCAACGACGCGGTGGCCTACTACAACTATATGATCAACGCGGTGGTCACGCTTCAACTGACGGATCAAACTGTCATTGACGGCGTAAATATGCTAGCTACTCAGGGCGTGATCACGCCCGAGCGTGCCGCGCAAATCTTGGCGGGTGATCCGGCCCCAATAGCGTAAGGCTTCCCATGCCCGAGAACATCATAAAGATACAGTCGCTGCCCGGTATCAAGCGCGACGGTACCCGGTTCGAGGGCGACCAGTACGTTGACGGTCAGTGGGTCCGCTTCCAGCGCGGCCTGCCCCGCAAGATCGGCGGCTTTCGTTCAATTAACAAGTATCTCTCGGAGGTCAGCCGCGCCCTGATCGGCTACTCCGAGGACGAATTGACATACGTCCACAGCGGCTCGGCAAGCGTTCTTGAGCGCTTCTACATTGACAATAATAACAACACTTCTGTTATATCTGACAGGACGCCCCTTACGGGCTTCACGCCAGACGCCAACAACATGTGGCAATTTGACGTGATGCACCCCTTTGGATCGGGTGAGACAACCAAATTAATCGCGCAGGTCTCCACCAACCTCGGCTCCATCGTCAACAACGCCACGGGTGCCTTGTTCTACGGACAACTGACTGGCACGGCGGCCCTCGTGCCCATCACGCTGCCCGTGGACGGCGTGGCCGATGGCGGCGTCGTTGTCCTTGGCCCGTACCTCGTCTTCTTCGGATCGGCTGGATACATTGGCTGGGGCGTCCCCGGATCGGTAACAGACCTCTCGGGATCGGGCAGCGGCGCGATCAATGCCACAGGCCAGAAGATAGTCCAAGGCAAGCCCCTTCGGGGCGGTGCCGGTAACTCGCCGTCTGGCCTGTTCTGGTCCGCAGACAGCCTGATCCGCGCGTCCTTCGTGGGCGGCGCGACGGTCTTCCAGTTCGACACCCTATCGGCTGAAAGCTCCATCCTCGGTGCCAACACAGTCATCGAGTACGACGGCATCTTCTACTGGTGCGGCGTGGACAGGTTCCTGTCCTTCAACGGCGTCGTGCGCGAGGTGCCCAACACCCTCAACGTCAACTACTTCTTCGACGGCCTGAACAACGCCTACCGCCAAAAGGTCTTCGCCTTCAAGGTGCCGCGCTTCGGTGAAATCTGGTGGTGCTACCCGCGCGGCGATGCGACTGAGTGCAGCCACGCCGTGATCTTCAACGTGCGTGAGAACACTTGGTACGACTGCGAGCTTCCCAACGGCGGTCGCTCTGCGGCCACGTCTCCGTCCGTCTATCGCTTCCCCCTCGCCACGGGCGTCGTGCCAGACGCATCGGCCATTGAGTTCCGCATCACCGAGGCGGGCGACTTCCGCATCACGGAGGACGGCGACAGCCGCGTCACCGAGGAGAGCCAGCTAGACGGCTACAAGCTCTGGGTCCAAGAAATCGGCGTGGACAGCATTGACGGCATCGACGTGCAGCCCGTGCTCTCCTACTTTGAGACCGCAGACATCTCCATGCCCGTACAGCAACAGGTCAACAAGGCCATCCAAGTCCTTATGATCGAGCCTGACTTCGTGCAATCTGGGGATATGACGCTCGAGGTGCATGGCCGAGCCAATGCCAGATCGCCAGAGGTCGAGAGCACGCCCCTGACCTTCCCTGACGTGGAGGGCATCCTCACGCCCCAGCAGCAGGTCCTATACCTCAAAGAGCAGCGCCGAGAGCTGCGCTTCAGGTTCACGTCCAATGCCATCGGCGGCGACTATCAAATGGGCTTGATCCTCGCACACATCCAACCCGGCGACGGCACGGTGATCGGGTGATCAACCCAACAAACATGACCTTAACAGACTGGGCGGATAGTGTTATCCTCTCCATCAACGCCGAGCAGCTTTTGGGCCGCTTGGACGACGAGACGCGCTGGCAGGACTGGGCAGTTGGACTGCTTAAGTCGGGAACTTTCAGCACGCAGACCCTCCCCGATCCATACCAGTTCGCCGATTGGCGGGATTGGGCGATGAGAGCTTACATCATGCTAGAGGTAAACTGATGGCCAGAGAAGACTTTGCCGTTCGGGGTATGATGCCTGAGATGGACCCTTATGAGGTTTCGCCTCTTGCTGTTCAGGGGCCTGTGGCGGCGCAGCCTGACCTGTCTCAGTTTGACCTGTCTCAGTTTCAAGACTTTAACCCACTAGATGGTGCTAACTTCAGCGGCGCGTTCGGGGGGTCTGGAAGTGCGTCTCCGATGCAGGGCGCACCCACCTCTTTTGCCATTCCAGAGAACTACGGCAACCCCAAGAACAAAATCTATAACCTGTACGCCAACCCAGACGACGGCATCCGCCTTAAGCTCGTTGACGGAACGGTCGTGTATGAAGGCCAAGGTCCAGAGGCCGCAGCCAAAGCTTCCGAAATTATTCAGAAGTTGGGCAAAGACTTTGGCACGCAGTCCACTTGGATTTTGGACAAGCAGACGGCTGGCGGTGACTGGAAGCAGGTGTCCCAAGACACCGTGGGTGAAAAGAAGAAGACCGCCCTCAACTCTTTCTTGGATGTAGCGGCACCCATTGCCGGAGCGGCCTTGTCGGTGTTTGTCCCCGGAGCCGCTGCCCTTTTTGGCGGTCAGGCTGGCGCGGCTGCGGCGGGCGCTGCTGGCGGCTCATTACTCAACAGTGGCTTACAGAACCAGAACTCGGCAGAGGCCTTTAAGAAGGCGGCGATTGCGGCTGCCGGGTCATACCTTGGCGCTCAAATTGCGCCAAATGTGTCTAGCGCCCTTAAAGGTCTGACGAACGCAGCAAGCCCTCTTACTACCGCCGGAACGCAAGCTGTCACTCAGGGCGGCGCTGGAGCATTGACGCAGGCCGGTACGGGCGCGCTACTCGACGCCATTCCGGAGATCGTGGTCACTGGCGCTAGAAACGCCGTGAGCACAGGTCTTGGCTCCGGTTTTGGCGCGGGTGCGGGATCGTTGATCCCAAAGCCAACCTTTGACGCGAGCCAATACAAGGTTAACGACTTTAAGGTCAAACCAGATCAAGTCGTTGACACCCCCAATATTGATGAACTTGTAATTACGGGCTCTAAGCCTTCCGTTGACCCGCTGACGGTAGTTGGCGCTGGTGCAAATGCGCCCTTCCCAAAGCTGGATACAAGCCAGTTTGAAGTCAAGCCGTTTGAGCCCACGCCTGAGCCAAAGCCCACAGACAACATCGAAGAGATTGTTGTCACGGCCAAGCCAAAGATCGACCCGCTAACCGTAGCGGGCGCTGGCGTTCCCACGCCAACCTTTGACACAAGTCCGTTTGAGGTGAAGCCTTTCGACACGACGCCTAAGCCGCCCGCACCTACAGACAACATCGAAGAGATTAAAGTCACGGCTCCAAAGAAAATTACACCCATAGGAGCGCTTGGGGCTGGGGTTACGTTGACGGGTCCTACTGCTCCGACAACGCCAACGTATGTGGATGACACCCCCTTAGAAGATCAATTTGAGATTACAGCTCCAAAACCAAAAGACCTTCGCGTTGAAGGTCCCGTCACACAAGCTGCAATCATTGATGCGCTAAACAACGGCATCCCCGACCTTACAGTCACCGCCCCGCACCCAACAACGCCCATAAAAGTAGAGCCACTACAAGCCCCTGATCCAAAGCTTGATCCCATAACGGCTGGCCTAAACGGTCTTTTGGGTGAACCGACGCCCAAAACGCCTATGGAGAAAACCCAAGACTGGATCAAGAAGCACCCGCTTGAGGCCGCCAGCCTAGGCCTTACGGCTTTGTCCGGCTTGGCTGCTGGAACCAAAAACGGCACCGGCTCTGGGTCAACAGGCAACATGCCCGGTAACATCGGGGCGGCCGGTACGCGCGCGTCGCTAAGTCCAACCTTTACCACGGGCACGTTGCCGCCTGTCTCAGGCACCTTTGCGGGCGGGGCTCTGTCCGGTACGCGCACCCCTGCGGCTATGAATATGTCTACGGACGATTGGCTGCGCTACGGTCTCCACCCCGAAAAGAACTTCTTTGCCGCCCCAACACCCGTTGCGCAGGAAATTCCTGTCAAGAAAGCACGCGGCGGCCCCATCGCCGGTAAGGGCCGCAAGGGCCGCAGCGAGTTCGCCGTCCACGGCGCGGGCACTGGGCGCAGTGACGACATCCCCGCTGTCCTGAGCGACGGCGAATATGTTATGGATGCTGAGACCGTGGCCCTGCTTGGCGATGGATCGAGCAAGGCCGGTGCCGAGAAGCTAGACCAACTTCGTGTTAACCTGCGCCGCCACAAGGGCGCTAACTTGGCCAAGGGGCGCTTCAGCGTCAATGCCAAGTCCCCTGAGAAATATCTTGCCGGAGGGCGCGTGAAATGAGTTCGCCACTTTTTGACCCCAACGAAGTAGCGCCCGCCTTTAGTAACGGCCCTGCTCCCGTAGGAAGTTCTGTCCCTCCAGACGGCACCCGCAAAGGCAGTTTGGTTTGGGAAGGCGGCGTCAACGGTGGTTGGCGGCAAAACGAAACGGGTATGCTAGAACCCGAAGGGTTGATGTCGGGTCTTGGAAACCCACAAGCCGCCTCTGCTGCGGCCACTGTGCCTACGGGTAGCGCACTCGTTTCGCAGGGCTTTCCCGCCTATGGCGGCGGCGCGCTGACCTCCATGAACAGTTACCCCCAGATGAGCAGCAACGTGGATTTGGCTCCGTCGGCAACGACGACCGAAGCGACGATGCCCGAGTGGTACACCAACTACGCTCAGCAAATTCTTGCAAATCAACAGGCCATCGCCAACCAGCCCTACGCAACGTACCAAGGGCCTCGCCTCGCTGACTTCACTCCCGCGCAGCAACAAGCTTTTGGCATGACGCGCGATGCGGCTGGCGCAGGGCAGGGCGCGCTGACAAGCGCGCTTCAGGGCACGCAATCGTCTTTCGGTCGGTCAGGTTTAAACGCTGCGCAGCCCTATATGAGCGCTGTGGCCGGTATGTCCGGCGCGCAGGCCGCGTCTCCGTACTTGGAGCAAGGCGTCGGGATGTTCAACCAAGTTGGACAGTCCAATGCCCTCGGCGCGGCCCAACCTCTTTTCAATCAGGCCGCTAGCCTATCCGGCGTCAATGCCGCTACGCCAAACCTCCAGCAAGGTGCAAACCTTTACGGCCAGAGCACTCAAGCTCTCGGCATGCAGTCCGCGCAGCCTTACCTTACGGCCGCGGGGAACACCTCCGTAGGCAACATCAACACCTACATGAACCCCTATCAAGATCAGGTGGTCAATCGCATCGGCGAGCTTGGTGCTCGCACACTGCGCGAAAACATCTTGCCTGAAATCTCTGACCGCTTCATCGGCGCGGGTAGCTTTGGCGGCTCGCGTCAGGCAGAAGCCACTGGCCGTGCGATCCGTGACGCTATGGAGGGTATCAGCGCTCAACAGTCTGCTGCTCTACAGTCTGGTTACGGCCAAGCCGCTGGGCTGTCACAGGCCGATCTGGCGCGGCAAGCGCAACTGGCTAGTACCGCTGGGCAGCTTGGCTCGCAACAGCAGGGCGCTTTGCAGAGTGCGGCATCGGGCATGGCCAACATCGGAACCTCCTTGGGCAACCTCACCGCAGAGCAGCAGCGTGCGTTGACGAACTTGGGCACGTCAACCGGCCAAATCTACGGCCAAGACATCAACGCTAAGCAGGCGGCTGGCACAGGCCTTGCCAACATCGGCCAGACTTACGGAAACCTCACCGCCGATCAGCAGCGTATCCTCTCCAATCTCGCTTCCACGACGGGCAACCTGTACAACGCAGACACCGCGCAGCAGAACCAAACCGCTTTGCAGATGGCCGGTCTGGGTCAACAACAGCAGCAGATGGGCCTGACGGGCGCGGGCGCGCTTCAAGGTATCGGCCAGCAGCAGCAGCAGTTCGGCCAGCAGAACCTTGATCTGGCGTACCAAGACTTCCTGCGTCAGCAAGGCTATGCCCAACAGCAAAACACAGGTATGATGGGCGCATTGCAAGGCACTGCGGGCGCGATCCCGAAGGCTTCGCTGCAAACGGGGTACGGTCCTGTGGCCAATACACAAGCGGCTCAGCCGTCCGGCGCGCAGAACCTAGCTTCGACCGCCGCGGCTATCGCCAACATCGCGTCTATCTTCAAGGGACCGTAAGACATGGCTGGTGTATATAACCCTGACTTTGCAGCAACCCCGTCAGAAGACGACGAACCCGGCACCGACGCTACGGATATCAACGCTTTTTTAAGCGCTGATCCCCGTATTGGTGGGGTCTATCAAAGCGCGCTTGCGGCAAAACAAAAGCGCCTTGATCTATCTAAGGCTAACGCCGCGCAGATGTGGCAGAACTACAAAGACCAGCTAACTCAAGAGCGGGTTGGCCCCACTAAGCTTGAGCGCATCGCGTCTGCGCTTACCGCTTTTGGTGCGGCCCCTACGCGCAGCGGCAACTTCTTTGAAGCCTTGAACGCTGCTAACAAGAACATGCTGGAGACCGGCGCGGAGGCGGCGGCCGCTGACCGTTCGCGCAAGAAGATGCTGAACGAACTTGGGTTTAAACAGGCTCAGGATTTGGCCGAGCGAGAAGAAGCAGGGGCTTCGGGGATCGACGCGCTTCAGATGCAAGCGCTAAAGACTGTGGGGACACCGGCTAAAAGAACCCAGATTGCCCCCGCAGCCTTCGACAAGCTAAACCGCCCCATCAATGCCTTGACCGGTCAACTTTTCTCTCCGGGCAAAGATGCCGTTACCATTTATGGCGAAGAAGTTAACCTCGCGGAACTTGCCACTAGATACCCCTCGCCGGGTGTGGCTCCGCTGCCTTCTACGGGCGCGCCTACTAGCGTTCCTGTTGGTGCCCCCGTCAGTGCTCGAATTGGCGCTACCCCAGCCCCCATGGCCGTTGCGCCGAAAGCATCTCAAGCCCCTGCGGATAGGCCTTTGGTTTACAGAGCCAAATCGCTAGAAGACGCGGCTGCTCAAGAGGTGGGAACGCAGGTTATTTTGGGTAATAAGTCCTTCACTATGGGAAAAGACGGACTAATCTTTAACAAAGAAGTTCCTGTAGACACCTCGGCCGCCGAAACAGCAGACGCCCGCGCTACGGCTCGGCAGCTACACATCCCTTACACCCCGGCCCCGATGCCTAAATTCCAGACGGACGCTAAGCGAGACGCTTATCTGGCCGCGGTTGCCCAAAGCGGCCTTAAAGACAGCGACACGTTAGACGCTAACGTGGAGAAAACGCGTAACCTTGCCAGCTTTGGCACTGAATTTGTTGCTATCAACCAAAATGAGATAACAGGTGTGGCTACAGGCAACGCCCCCGGTTTCTTACAGTCCGCAAACATGCGGAAAATGAACCAAATCAACGAGGCGATAGCCCCCCTTATACCTAAAAACCCCGGCGCAGTCTCTAACTTTGAAGCCGTAAAGATCGGTAACTCCACCCTTTCGCCGAAAAACCCTAGAGAAGTCAACGAAGCTATTAATAGACGCTATCAAGCTCTCGCCACCTTAACCGCCGAACAGCAGCAGTTTTTAAACAAGTGGCGAACCGTTCACGACGGCTCGACGCAGGGTGCAAACGCCGTTTGGTCGCGGTATTTGAAAGAAAATCCGGTCTTTGATCCCAAGTACCCCGAAGCGGCTAAGCCGGTCGAAGGGCGCATGTCTTATGACGAGTGGGCCGATAAGACGTATTACAGCCCGCAGAAACCAGCGGCGCGTCCTGCTGCGCCGAAAGCCGCCCCCGCGGGCAAGGCCCCTGTTGTAAAGGGCGGTAAGGTGCAATACTGGGGTCGAGATAAAAACGGCAACCCTGTTCTTCTTGAAAGACCAAAATCATGAAGGTAGAGTTCGAGGGGACCTCACACTTTTTCCCCGATGATTTTACGTCCAAGGACATCGCCGCTGCCCTTGCGGGCTTCGGCAAACCTAAGCCGAAGATGGACATGGCTACCGGTGACAAAGCTCCAACGCGAGCTTCGATGCTAGCTGCGCTTAAAAAGTATAAACCCGGTATAGGCACCCCCGCGCCAGCACCTTCAGCAGCAGATATGAAGCGATTGGCTACTAAGCCAGACGCTGCGCCGCAGTACGTTCCTAATCTAAGCGGTGTTGTTCGACGTAGCGCCGGTCGTGCCGTTGCTCCTACGCTAGGTGGCTTGGGGGGCGCAGCTACGGGCGCTGGCATCGGAGCCGCATTGGGCGCGGTCTTCCCGCCTGCCGAAGTCGTAACCATCCCTGCGGGGGCGATCATCGGTGGCCTCGGCGGCGCGATGGCGACTTCGGGTGCGCAAGACTTTATGATGGAGAAATTTCCTGAACTTGCCAAAAAGTTTGGTCAAAGCCCTGAACAACGCCAAGCCGATATCGCGGCGCACCCCACCGCGGAATTTGCGGCAGGCTTCATTCCAAGTTTGGTTACCGGCCGTCCGTCTATTAGCCCTCAAACCATTAGAAAAGGTGCGGGTTTAATCTCACGTACTTTTGCCAACCCAGTCACGGGCAATTTGGCGTTGGGTACCATTGGCGGCGGGCTTGAGACCGGGCGTGAGCTTGTTGCTGGGGAAGACTTTGACCTTAAGAAGGTTGGTATTGCCGCAGCCGCAGCCGCAGCTACGAGAAGCCCCTACGGCAAAACGCAAATGCCAGACAGCGTCCTCGAAGAGGCCATTCGTAGGTCTCGGGGGCCATTCACTGGCGGGCGTGCCGCAAGACAGCAGGGTGCAAATGTCGCGGCGGCCAACACCGCTACTCGAACAGGCTTGACCGAAGCGGGCGTGCCCGTGACGCCTCTGGATATTCTCCCCGGTTCGACCGCGCAGCGCGTGTCGGAAGCCTCAGCGCGCGGTGATCCCGCGCGTGATCTGGCCGCTAAGTATGTCGAGACGACCACGGCAGCTTTGCCCAACGTCGCGCGAACCCGCACCGAAGGGTTAACGCCCACCGACACGCGCACGCGCGCGCAGGCCGAAGCAGATGTGGCTGCTGATATCGGCAACGCGCCGCCTGCCTACAGGGAGGTTGTCCCCGGCGAAGGTGGTGCCGCCGGTCAGGCTAAGCTCATGGCTGAAAACGAAGCTATGATCGCCAACGAGAACCGGCTGTACGACAAAGCCCGAGAGGCAAGCCCTAACAGTGCGCAATTAGACCCAGAGGTGAAACCGGCGTTTTCACAAGGGCTCCGACAGGCGCTAACAGATTATGCGCTTGAAGACTTACCTAGAATTTCGGGGCATTTGTCTCGCTTTGATAATATGGACGATGCCACTGCGCGAAGCCTGTTCGAACTTCGGCAGCGCGTAGGTAAACTCTCGCAAAGCAACGATCTTATGGAGGCCGGTGCAGCGAAAAAACTCGTCAGAGCCATCGACGATCAGATGGACAAGGGGCTTGCTGCCGGGGCGTTTATCGGCGACCCCAAGGAAATAACTGCGTGGCGCACGGCCATCGCCGCGCGGAGAGCGCGCGGCGCGGCTTTTGAAGGCGACGATGTTGTACAAAGCCTGACGGCTACCACCAGACGCGACGGAGGCCAAATCCAGCCGGATATCGCCCCCGAAGCTGCTAGCCAAAGGCTCCTTGGAAGTGGCCCTTCAGTACGCCAGACCGGCGACCGCACGCGAGACCTACGGTTGTTCCGTGACCGCGTCGGCGCGGACAGCCCTGAATGGGACGCCGTGCGCCGTGAGGCTATCCAGAAGGAAATCACTGCGTCTGGTAATTTTGACCGGTTGAAACGTGAGAGCCCCGATCTTGCGGCGCTCTTGATCCGGGCCGAAGACGAAGCGGCCCTTGCCATGCGCCAACGCGCGGTGAGCGCAGGCGAAGCACGCACTGGCGCTATTGAAATGGGCGGCGATCTCCTAAGAGCGCAGCCCGCAGATTTCACGGCAAGCGTAGGCAACATGAGCCCTGCGGCTCTTCGCGACGCGCGGGTAGCGGCGCGGCAAGCTATAACGACAGGTTTGGCTTCGCCCCGGCAGTCTATGGGCATGCTATCCGACCTCGTGTCTAACGACATCGCGAGAGCAAACCTTGTGACGCTGTTTGGCCAAGATGAGGCCAAGCGCCTCCTATCCGCAGCCGATGCGCTGGTTAAACGTCAGGCCAAGGTTGAAACGCTGCGACCCACTGGACGGCAGCCGGAGGAAACCTCTGGCGTACCGGAGATGCTGTCTACGGCTGTCCAAATCAAAACCGCGGGGGCTTTTGCCCCGGCATTTAATTTCCTGAAAGGCCGCGGTTTAAACGACGCCGAAGCGGCGGCTATGGTTAAAGATGCTATTGACCCTAGCAAGGCAGTGGCCGTTGAAGCCTTCATCGCTAAGACCTACGGCGATAGCTTTGCCAAGGCTTTTGCTGGCCGGATGAACGCCGCGAGGGCCAAAATGCCTATTAAGACTGCGGGGCCTTTGGTGCAATCTCTGTCCCAAACCGTGCAAACTAAACCCGAAGAAGACGAAGCGCCGATTTCAACAGACTTCAGCCCTAGAGCTTGGCCCGAAGGAGAGAACCCTTCACTAGCGCCGGAAGGCGAAATGCCTGAAACGCCTCAAGAGGGAGTAGCGGGGACGTCCATCGGCATGCGCAACAACAATGCCGGTAATATTCGCGATGGCGCGTTTGCCCAATCGCAATCTGGTTACGTTGGCGCGGACGACAGCGGCTTTGCCATATTCGACACGCCCGAAGCCGGTGAACAGGCGCAAGAGCTTTTGCTGAAAAACAGCTATCTTGCCAAAGGCCACAATACCATTGACAAGATTATTGAGCGGTACAATCCGCGCGCCGACAAGCGAAACACACCTGAAGTCATGAAAAACTACAAGGCCTTTGTTGCGGATCGTTTAGGTATCGGCATCAACGATAAGATTGACGCAAGCATGCTTGGTGCGCTTGCTGAGGCCCAGCGTGCGTTTGAAACTGGAAACTACTAAAGGACACTGACAATGGCTTCTAAAGAAAAATCGGTATCCCTCTCCGTCGGTCGCGGCGAGAAGTTGTCCGTCAAGCAGGGCGCAGGCTTGACGGCCGCTGGTAGGGCTAAGTACAACGCAGCCACGGGCTCTAACCTTAAGGCTCCTGCGCCCAGTCCCAAGACTGCGGCGGACAAGGGCCGCAAGGCGTCATTTTGCTCAAGGATGACAGGGGTCGTTGAAAACGCCAAAGGCCCTGCGGAACGCGCTAAGGCCTCCCTCAAGCGATGGAAGTGCTGATATGTCCAAAGGTTTATACGCTGCAATCCATGCTAAACGCGAACGCATCGCCGCAGGCTCTGGCGAGAAGATGCGCTCGCCCGGTGCCAAAGGCGCACCGACCGCTGCTGCCTTTAAGGCCTCTGCGAAGACCGCCAAGAAATGATTGAGGATCAGATTGAAGGTCTTCGCTTCCGCGAGAAGATTTGTTGGGACATGAGCGAAGTGTTCCTGCACAACAAGGATGCCCACGGCCTCCACGATATGGGCGTGGAAATCCAAGGCATCCAGTGGGCTCTACGTGAGCTTGAGAAGACCTTACGCGCGCAGCGTAAAAATCAGGAGTAAGGCGGTCTTGGCCAAGAAACCCACCCTTTCGGCTTACAAGCCATCCCTGCGCGAGAGGGCCGCCATCATCGGTGAGAAGGGGTTCAAGGTGATCACTGGCCGTGAGCCGGGGTACGAGGCGCGTGAGAACATCAACCGATACACCGGCCTTCTCGACATGCTCGAGCTACCCGGCATGGCGCTGTCTGCGGATGACGCACGGCGGAACATCCAGTCAAAGCAGTACGGCTCTGCGGCAGGTGATATCGCAGGTTTGGCCATGGGCGCTATCCCTATTGCCGGTGGTGCGCTTAAGGGTGGGGCCAAGAAGGCCGTTAAGGAGGGTGTGGAAGCCGCGACGCGGTTAGCGGCCAAGTACGAACTCCCGCCTGTCATCACAGGCGCGGAGCGTGAGGCTAACTTGGCGAGGTTTATGGAGGGTAACCACCCCTTGGTGCCTAACACGCTGTACCACGGAACAGACCGCGATATTTCAAATTTAGAACTAGACAAAACTCGTCGAATTGATGGGGGGATGGGGGCCGAAAACTACGATACGGGTTGGTTTGGCAAAGGGCACTATCTTACATCTAGGCCTCGTTCTGCTTCTTGGTACGCCGGAGAGGGTGAAGGGGCCAATGTTCTCCCCCTCCACCCTTCTTTAAAAAATCCATTTATTGTTGAGGGTATTGGGGGGATGGATATGGATAGGGCAATCAGCATGCAATACCCCGACGCCCCTCCTGTTCCGCAGCAAGGACGTTTGCCGTCTGTACAAACAGCATTTTTAAAATCTAAAGGGCACGACGGTGTAATCGCGGTTGACCCCGAAGGTTACAATGAATTTGTTGCTTTCGACGGAAAACAACTAAAATCCAAATTTAACATCGGCACTTTTAATCCTGAAGAACCTCACCTATCCAAAGCTCGCGGAGGCTTGGTCCGCAAATACGGCTGCTAATCTTTTCGGCGTTCCATAGCCGCCAAGATGATCTCCTGCACGGTCTTCTTGGTGGCGAGGCGCTCGAGCACCATCTCGTCCACGGTGCCCTTAGCCGATATGTAATGCACAAATACCGGCCTGTTTAAACCGGCCTGCTTCTGGCGCATCGGGCCTAGGCGTTCGATGATCTGCATGTGCTCCTCGAGGTTCCAGTTCAACGAAAAGAAGGCGAGGATGTTGCCGCCGCGCGCGAGGTTCAGGCCATGACCGGCGGAATTATGGGAAACAAACACTTCACCATCTTTGTTTCGGATCAGAAACCGATGTCTTGGCCCACAGTCTACAAGATCGTAGACTTTGGAAACCGAGGCGCTCGGTTTTTCTTGTATCGGCTGTTCGCATAATCCAATAGTGCTTCTTCGGCGCTCATCCCCGCATCCAAGCGCGGGGTTATCGCCCCCCGGCCCACTTTGGCCGCACGGCAAAACTCGGCTAAGTGCATGTCGCGACCCAAGTACCGAATGACCCGGTTGTTGTTTTTGTTTGATTGCTGACACATGTTTGAAACCCAGCGGCAGTTGGCTTTGCTGTAGCCTTTCGAATTGTCCCTGCGATCCAATGTCAGATCGTCGGAATACCCTGTAAACATGTCGTCGTAGAAGTTCTTGAAAACCAGCCACGTCGGATCGACTCCGCGCCCAACAGCCCCGTAATGCGCCCAATCTTTGTTCTTTGGGTTCGTTGCTCGCTCCAGCATCCCTCTCCATATTGAATAGAACCGGGTGTCGGTCATCCGATGAAAAGTGTCTTCTATGCAAGACGGGCAAAACTCTCGAGCACCCTTGTTGGCTCGAATTGCGTTCTGTAACAGCATCGTCCTTTCGACTTTGCAATGACAGCATCTGGCTAAGATAAGGGTCATTTCCCGCGTACTTGTAACGCGCTTTTCTTTTAGCGTTTCTAATATTTCGTACATCTTTAGCCTCTACCCATCCGCCGTTGATAAGCACTTTGTGGTTTTCGGTCATAGTTACTCCGAAAACGTCAATTACAGGCTTAACACCGGAAAAATGGCACCCGTTGTGTGTGACAAACTCAACACCATCGTAGACCCGATCATCGCGCCTCACAGATGTTATCTTCACCCATCCTCGACTTTCAGTCAACACTTCTGTGTCTGGGTGTAAGCATGCGGGATGCGCAAAAAGCAAAGGTATCTTACCTGCGTTCCAATCTTTAATCGTAGCAGGGTTAGCGTCCAGAACCCTAGCTTTAGGGAAAGCCTTCTGTAGGCGGGCAAGATCACTCTTGAAGTGATAGGCCACCAAGACCGACGCGCCATTGGCTTCTTCCACGATGCTTTCAAGCGCACGGATTTTCTCATCATGGACCTCTTTCCACTCGGAACTGTCCTCTCCGAAGTACGCAGCACCGTTGGCTAATTGCAAGCACTTCATGGTCCGCGCAGCGGCATTTAGCGCTTCGATGGCCTCGCCTTCAATGGTCGTGAACATCTCCTTCTCCATCTCGCGATAGAGCTTCCGCGCCGGAGGCGGCAGGATTACGGAAATAGTATTATAGACGGGATCATCAACTGGTAGGCCGTTGACCGTCAGACAGATGTCTTGCAGCCGTCCTTCGATCTCAGCCTGCGCAAAGGACAACGGTTTGAGACTGTGGCCGTCGTAGCCGCGCGCGAACCAGCGGTCCTCAAACGCCGAGAAGCTGCGCCCAAGGCGCTCGCCCTTGTCCAAGAACCACGTCTGGCCCCAGAGGTCCTTGAGGCCGTTGGGGGACGGCGTGCCGGTCAGGCCGATGAACCGGTCCACCTTACTGTGCGCCACGCGCCCCAGCGCGCGTGCGCGCTTAGACCCTTGGGTGAGACGGAAGGACTTAAGGCGCGTAAACTCGTCGGCTACCACGGTCTTGAACGGCCAGTCTTCGCCCAAGGTCTCAAAGAGCCAGACGAGGTTGTCGTAGTTCATGGTGTAGATGTCGGCCTTGGCCGCGAGTGCAGCCTTGCGCTCAGTCACTGTGCCGGTGATCACGCTGATCTTCAGGTGCGATAGGTGGTCCCACTCGTCTCGTTCGTCCGGCCACGTGGACTTGGCCACGCGCAGCGGGGCTAGTACCAAGGCTGGGAACACGTCCTCGACCTGCGAGAGGTGATCGAGCGCGGTCAGGGTCGATACCGTCTTGCCGGTGCCCATGGCCGCCCACACGCCGCACCGCTTGTTCTTCTGGATGAAGTCGATGATGTCGTGTTGATAGTCGTGTGGTTTAAACGCAGTCACCAAAACACCTTTGGCTTTATCCGTTTGGGCGGGTTCTTGATGTAGATGATCTTGTGGTGGGTTTCGCAGTAGGAACTGCCAACTAGAGTTGGCATGCAGCAGGAGTGCATGCCGTCGGGCGTGTCTACCGGGAACGCGCACTCAACGTACCGCCGTGTCATCCACGGCCGAGGGGTTGATCCGGGTATAACGCAGGGCGTTAGGCTGTTCTTTTCCTTGCCCTGCGCCATGACCTACGCTGCCTTGAGTGTTTCGCGCAGGACGCGGATGCGGTCTTCAAGTTCGTCCAACAGGCTCGGCAGACAGGCAGCTTTAACGTCGGTCACGAAGCTACCCGAGAAGAGGCTGGACAGTGACCGCGCGGCCGCGGAGACGCTGAAAACGGCTTTGTGGGCTTCTGCTGGAAAGGACTGGTAAGACATGTAATTTTCTCTCGCTGTGTAAACTAGCGACAACTTCTGTCAATTAAGTCTACTTGTCAACCGTGAAATCAACGCGTCTACCGCCGCCTTGTTGTGAACGACATACACCTCAAAACCTGACGCCTGCAATCGTGCGTGCTCAACCCTCTGCAAGGCGCTCACCGTCTTGCCCGTAGCCTTAAGCTCCACAAACGCAAAGACCGGCCCATCCCACCAGATGAACCGGTCCGGTGCGCCGCGGCGACCGATCCACGCCAGCTTGCGCTGGTGCCCTCCGGTCTCCTTGACGCGCTTGACGAGGTAGGCCTCGGTGTCGCTCTCTTCGGCCATCAGTCCTCCTTGCGGTATCGGTAGGTCTCAAAGCCCGCAGCCGCGAGCGGTAAGCCCTCGGCCCAAGGCGGGTTGGTGGACATTATAGCTGACAGACGCGCCACGTTATAGTCTGTGGTGTCTGGAACTTCGCAGAGCAGTTCGTCGTGGACGTGGAGCACAACAGGGTAGCCGCTCTCTTCGGCCAGCTTCATACCGTAGCAAAGCACGTCGCGACTGGCGGCTTGTGTCACGTTCTCGACGAGCTTGCCGCCGTAGGTCCGCAGCCGCTCCCACTTGCGGGTGTACTGGTTAACGCCGAGGTAAGACAGCTTGCCCGCGTCATCGCACTCGATGCCGGGGTAGCAGAGATAGCGGCCGCTGGGCAGACGGATGCGGAGCCACACACCATCGCGCTGGATGGCCAGCTTGCCGACCCGCTTGACCACACCCGGGCTGTGTACCGCATCGCGGCAAGCGTTCTCTAGTCCGTACCAGAGCTTCACGGTGTTGGGGTGCGCTCCGCGCCACGCCTTCACGATGCCCAGCACGGTGTTGTCCGGCAGGTCTACGCCGTAGAGCGCACCCATCGTCTTGAACGCGCCCAGTGCGCCTTGGTAGCCGCAATTATGGACTATCAGGCCCTGCCCCGAGGGGGTCAGCACCGTGAACCTGCTTCGCGGCCCCGCACGTGCAATGTCGTAAACAGGCTTCAAGTTCTGCAATTCGGGCTTGAAGGACTGGGACTTTTCTTTTGTTGGTAAGGTTGAACTGCTTGGTGACAAACCGTAGGTTACCGGGCTCGTAACCTTTGTCCACGTCGGTGCGATCCAATTCCAAAACAGGTTGGTCCCATCCGTCAAGTTGCCGTAGGTACGCCAAAAAGGCTGCTCGGTCCTCGCGCCACGGCGCGTGAACCTGAATACCTCGGCCACCATAGTTTGGGTATCCGGCGTCTTTTGGATTGTGGCACCGGTTGTAGCAAGCCGAAATTCTATTGCAGAGCCGTCGGCGATGCTCATCGTCGGGAATGATGTCGGCGTAGCCGAACCACAGTTTCTTGTACGAATGCCCCGCCCGCTTGGCGCAAACATTGCAACGGGTTGTAGCTCCTTTACGCAAATTGGAAAGGAAGACCCCGTATGGTTCTCTGCCGCAGGTACACGCAACCTTAATTGCTCTGAGGCCGCCTTTGGGGCCAGTGAGGTATCCAAGAACGGTAAGTTCGCCGAACCGGTCGCCAATGCTAGGTCTTTCCAAACGGGGTTTGAAACAACCGTCTGCGCCGATAGCCAACGGCTTACGCATAGTATCTCGTGGTCCCCCGTCATCTCTATCCCGTGAACGTCTAGGACGCTTCTCTGCCCCCGGCTGATAACCCCTTCGTGCTTCACCCACTCTACACCGTCCCAAAGCTGATCGTTTAAACCAACTTCCACGATAACCACAGGCCCTCGATCTGTCAACACCATAGTATCAGGGCCTAGGCACGCCAATTCTGGCACTTTACCGCTGACCTGACGCTCGTCCTTGGTGATGTCCTCGGGCTTCTTGTGCAGGATGCTGGCCGCAGTGATCTTGTAGAGGTCGTGGCCGACGCCTCGGTCGAACGCGGCGAACGCCTCCAGCTTCCACGTCTCTCCGGCCAGCCACGCGAGCATGCGGCCTTCGATGTTGGACAGGTCGGCAATGACCAACTTCCTCCCCGCAGGAGCCACGATGCACCCGCGAATGGCCGAGGTGATCAGGTCCATGACGTTATTGAACAGCAGGTCCTCGGTGTTGGCCTTCATGGCCGCGATGCCCTCCTCCACGGCCCAACCCTTGACGACTGGGCGGGGGAGGTTCTGGGGCTGGAACACGCGGCCGCCGAAGCGGCCGGTGCGGGATGCGCCGCAGAACTGTAGGGTGCCGCGCAGACGGCCGTCTTTGGACGCGCCCTTGAGCAGGGCCTTGTACTTGGCAGGGCTGGTGGCCGCTGCCTGCTGGCGGTTGAGCAGAAGCTCCCTCACCTCGTCAGACAGGCCTAGGTCTCCAAGGATGCGCTCGACGCTCGCGCCCTTCAGGTCTTCCACCGGATAGCCCAGATAATCGGCGAGGTACGCGATCACGCGATCGCGCTGCGTGGTCGTCCCTACGTGCCCTTCGGTCAGTTCGCTGGCCTCGTATGCCAGACGCGCTTGGAGCCTCTCCACGGCGCGCAGAGCAGCCGTAGCAAGCTCCATATCCACGGCCACGCCCCGGTCGTTGATGCGCTGGTCGATGTGCCATAGCTCAAGCTCATCGCGGCGGCTGTTGGAGGCTGGACCGGCGTAGTTCCACTTGGGCAAACGCTTGTAGACCTCGCGCATCGCCTCAATGTCCATGCGCGCGTATGATTTAAACGCTTCCCAGTCGGCAGGGTGCGTCGTGCGATCACAGATGCGAAGCTTGCGGTTGGCAGCTTGCGGCTTACAGAACAGGAAGATCAGCCGCTTGCCGTCTTTGTCCTTAGCCAGATTGGTCGGCACATGCAGCACCGAGCAGAGCTTGTCCAACGCGCCGGGGAGGCTGTGGGACAGCGCCTGCACCATCGTGTCGTGGACCTTCTCCACCGGCAGGTTGACGCCGACGTTGCGCAGGATGGTGCGGTCAAATGCGGAGTTGTGGATGACGACCACCGAGGCTCTGTCCATCAGGTCTTGCAGATCGTCCAGCGTCGTGGAGCCGTCGGTCATGTCCACGCAGACGGCGGGCTCGTCGTCCCAAGCGTAGGACGCCAAAATGATCTTGGCACCCTCCGCGTAAGCGTGGGTGCCATTGGCAATAGGGACCTCGCTGAAGGTCTCGCAGTCGAAGAATAAGGTAGCCATCGGTGTCTCCGCTCAAAGAGCTAAAAGGTGGCGGGCAGCCGAACCCCACGACTGCCCGCCTTTTGCTTAGAACAGACTAGCGGCTATTCTAGACAAAGTCCTCTTCGCCCTCTGGTGCGGCCAAGCTGGCGAAGGTGTCGTCCGAAGCAGGACGGCCACCGCCGAAGGCTGGACCGTCTTTGGCGAACATCACGCCTTGGAGCGTGGCGTTGATCCGTCGGCCGTACTGGTTGTCCTGTGCCCAGATGTCGAGAGCAGCGTGAACGTAGCAGCCGTTGTAGGGTGACCCCGGATCGCCTTCGTTGACGGAGCGGTTGTACTTGTCCTTGGTGGTTGGCTTCACCTTGGCGTTGCGGCTGTTGATGAAGAACATGCCCTCATAGCCATCATAAGCAGCGCCTTCCTTGTTGCGGTAGGTGCTCTCATTCAGGCAGAGACGCTTGTTCTCCTTAAGGGCCAGCAACACATCGTCGGCCTTTTCCTTCCACTGCGCCTTGGCCACTTCCGCGATGGTCTTGCGGAGGTTCTTGACCTCGTCGCTCTTGGGATCGAGGATGAACTTAGCGCCGTAGGCTGGCTCGCCTTCGCCCATAGCTTGGGGCTTGTACAGAGCGGGGAACGACAGACGGACGTTTTTGAGAATAATTTCCATTTTAGCCTCTTGCAATTTGCGTGTTATTCCGGCGCATCCTCGGCAAATGCCGAGAACTTGTCGGATACGGATGAGATGGCCAAGGCCGGTCTCTTATCAGTGACGGGTGCCACGGATGGTTTGCCGTCAGCGCGGTCGATGTTCTTCAACATCTTCTCCCAGCGCATCGGGAACTTGTCTTTAATCAGCTTCTCAGCCGTTGTTGGGCTGATGAGCTTATAGTCGTACATCTGGTCTTGCTTGAAGCGGAAGCGCTTCATAGCCGCCTCTGCCTCGTTAGCGTTGGTCCAAGCGCGGTTACCGCGTTTGCCCTCAACCAGCTTAAATCCTTGCACAGGCTTGCCAGAAAGTAAACGTCTTTCAACCTCTGCCCTGACAGCCTTACACCACTGTTCGACCAAGTCAACCTTGGCCATAGCACTAGCCAACTTCTCTTCCTCAAGGGCAGCGGTGTCCATGCCTGCGAACAGGTCGCGGGTCTCTTCCTCCATGTCGGCCAAGAGCGCAGGGCAGGTAGCCTTGGCCTTGCAGAACCGGCACTGCTTAGCGCCGGGGGTCAGCGGCGCGCCGGGGGTCAGGGCTTCAGCCGCCTTGGCCTTGGCCTCTAGCCCAAAGGCCCGCAGGTCCTCAACCGACATGCTAAACTCACTGACGTGGTTTAAACGCGGCTGGTGAATGACCATCGTGACCGAGGTGAACTCGCTCACCATCTCGTACTCGTAGAGCGCGCCCAGAGCGTAGAGCATTAGCTGCTCGTTGCCACGGGTCTCTCCGTCCTCGTCATCGCTGCTGGCATAGACCTTGACGCCCATGCCGTATTTGAGGTCGATGATGGTCATACGGTCGGCGTGCAGGATCACGGTGTCGGAGGTGCCGAAGCTCTCTGGCACGCCCACCACTGAGGAGAAATCGACGCGCTGTTCGACGAGCAGCGAACCGCCATCGACATACTCCGTGACCAGCTTGACGTAGTCGGCCACGTACTCGAGCATGCCCGGTTTAAACAGCGCGTGCTGCTTCAACTCGGCGGTGTCCTCACCGACCAGTATCCGCGCCGCGAACTCGTGAGCTAGCGTGCCCTCGTCGGCGTAGACCGAACTGCGGTCGGGGAGCTTCTCCTCCAGCAGGAGGGAACCCGGACAACGCATCCACCGATGCGCGCCACTGGGGCTGAGCCGTGCGTGCCCAGACATTACTCAGCCACCATAGCCTTGGCCGCTGCGACGAGCGCAGCGAACTGGTCGGCGGGGATGAACTTGGCGTTGGTCACGTTGAAGGGCTTCAGCAGGTCCTCAACGCCCGTGCGGCCGAGTGCCTTGCTGACGGCCAGCACGGCGGGCTTCACGTCGATGTCGTAGTCCAGCGCGCCGTCGGCGGCAGGCGTATCAACAACGGGGGCGGGCGTCGGCTCTGGCGTCGGTGTCTCCGCGACAGGCGCAGCGGCCGGTGCGTAGCTGGTCTCCATGATCCTAGGCTTCGCCGCCTTGGCGACGGGCGCGGGCTTGGTGTTTGCGACGTACATGGCCTCGGGGATGAGAACGTCGCCCAGTGCTTGGGCAACTTTGGTTCGCAGGTCTTGCAGGTTCGCAGCTTCAATGTGCAGGGTGATCATAGCATTTGTCCTCTTAATATACGGGGGGTTCGTCGTCATAGTGGTGGAACTTCTGGTCGATAAGCTCCTCGACACGCTCCAGCAGGGCAGCAACCATCTCTTTAGTGATGCGCGGTTCGCCCTTCATCGCGGCAAGGAAATCGTCATCGTTCAGGTGACGGTAGTAGTCTCTGCTGTGCATGTCTCGCTCCTAGCAACTGTCAACCTGATTAAATGCGTTGGTTGGCGGTGTCAACGGTTAAATTGCTTTATTTTGCAACTTGCGTCAACCTCAATCAAACGATAGATGGGCAAAACTTGAATGGAGATACGACTATGCGAGAGAACCCGTCCATCTATCACACCGCAGTGTTTAAAGCCGTTGAACTGTCCGGCAGCATCGCCGAACTGGCGAAGAAACTGGGCGTGTCGCGGCAGGTGATTTACGTCTGGATCAGGCAGGGTTTTGTGCCGCTGCGCCGCGCCATCCAGATCGAAGAAATATTCGGCATCCCTCGCGTTCAGCTTATCGACCCCGTGCTCCACACGATCTTCTCGGACGGCACGGTGTCCGAACAGGCCATGATCGCCTACCGGCCCTACGCCCCCACTTGAAGATAATTGGTCAAGCTCCCGAAGGGGGCTTGACAGCTATTAGCAGCATAAGACATGGTGCGACACTCATGACACTCGTTTAGTGTCGAGAGGTCCACATGCAAACATCACTCAGCCAACTGATATCAGCAAAGCAAATTGCTGCCCGCCTCTGTGTGTCTAGGCCC
>Ga0304730_1000557_pt1 | contig 31846 bp, 30 predicted proteins | sample M_130628_MF_Meta_FD_190474 | JGI IMG/M metagenome (GOLD analysis project Ga0304730, IMG submission 190474) | Freshwater microbial communities from Lake Montjoie, Canada to study carbon cycling - M_130628_MF_MetaG (v2) (version 2) | ecosystem: Environmental > Aquatic > Freshwater > Lake | place...
CGGCGAGGTGGAAGGGATCATCAATTCCGCAGTCGGCGATTACCTCTCGAAGTATCTCGAAGAGAATCCCAAGAGTGCCAAGTCAATCGTGCAGAAGGGTGTGTTGGCTGCCGAGGCACGAACTGCCGCACTGAAGGCGAAGGCGCTGTTGCGGGAGCGAAAGGGCGCTCTTTCGGGGGGCGGACTGCCCGGGAAACTCCGCGACTGCACCAGCCGCGACGTGGAAAAATGTGAGATCTATCTGGTGGAAGGTGATTCAGCCGGCGGCTCGGCAGAAGGTGGCCGCCGCCGCGAGTATCAGGCGATCCTGCCGCTGCGAGGCAAGATCATCAATGCCTACAAGAGCCGCGACGACAAGGTGCTCGCCAACGAGGAGGTTCGCAGCGTGATCTCAGCGATCGGTGCCGGCATCGGCGTGGAGGCCGACCTTGGCAAGCGGCGGTACGACAAGGTCGTCATCATGACCGACGCCGACGTCGACGGCTCCCACATCCGCACGCTCCTGCTGACGTTTTTCTACCGTCAGATGTACCAACTCGTGGCCGCCGGCCATGTCTATGTCGCCCAGCCGCCGCTGTTCCGGGTGCGGACGAAGAAGCAGACGTATTACGTGCAGACCGAGGAGGAGATGAAGACACAACTCCTCGACCAGGGGCTGGGCGAGGGCGTATTCCTGCCGGGTGACGGCCGAGAAATCTCCGGCGAAGAGATGCAGAAGCTCTGCCGAACGCTTTCCGGGCTCGAAGATGCGCTCGTGGCGCTTGAGAAGCGCGGGATCAGCCTGCGAGACCATGTTGCCAGACGGGATGCGGCCAGCGGCAAGTTGCCGATGTACCACGTCTACTATGGTGTCGAGGAGCACTGGTTCACCAGCCGCGATCAGTTGGAATCCTTTGTGAAGACGAAGGAGAAGTCCGCCGGTGGTGAGTTGGCCGTCGGCAGACCGGAAGAGGAACAGACCGATGCCACGCCCGGCACGGCCGCCGACACCGGCGACGACCAACTCGTGGTGGTTGACCTCCACGAGGTGCGGAGCATCAATGCGGGCCTCAAGGAGTTGGAGGCGATGAACTTCGGGACGGAGGCGTTGCTGCCGCAGGATCGCACCGGCTCCGAGGATCCCCGCTACCGGCTCAGGCGCGGCGACAGCGAGATCGGTCTGGAAGACCTGCGAAGCCTGCTGTCGGCAGTCCGCCGGGCGGGCGAGAAGGGCCTGTCGATCACGCGGTTCAAGGGGCTCGGCGAGATGAATGCGGAGGAACTGCGGGACACGACGCTCGACCCTGCCAATCGCACGCTCCTGCGGGTGACGATGACCGATGCAGCAGCGGCGGACGACCTGTTCCGGGTGCTGATGGGGGAGAAGGTGGAGCCCCGCCGCGACTTCATCGAACGGCACGCGCTCGACGTGAAGCACCTCGACGTGTAGCGTCCCGCGGCAGCGGCATTGGTTGGCTTTCTCGCAACTGGAGTCGGCATGTCCCTACCACGTTTTTCGTTCGGTGTCGGTGATCGCTTCGCTCATCAGGCAGCCGCCCAACTGGCCGCATTCGAGCGACTCGCCGCGGAAGGGGTGATCGTCGCCCCAGTCTGGAACAAGTCGAATCGCGAACACACCTTCATCGGCAGTGAGCCGGCGAGCGTGCGGGTTGCTGCCGCGGCCGCGGTGACCGCTGGCCGCTGGCCCCATCCCTGGTTCGTCGATGCCGACCACATCCGGCTGGAGACGGTCGATCGGTTCGTAGACACAAGCGACTTCTTTACGATCGACGTCGCCGACAGCATCGGCAAGCTGGCCAGCGACGCCGATGTCGCGGCCTTCGTCTCCCGTCACCGGGAACTGGCAGGAACCCTCACCATCCCAGGCTGCCACGAGCCGATCGAACTCGACGAGCAGAGCCTCGGGGCGATCGCCCGCCAGTATCTGCTTGCCTGCCGCGAGGCGGGGGAGATCTACCGTCACATCCAAGGGAGGCTGGGCAGCAGGCCGTTCGTCACCGAAGTGAGCATGGACGAGACCGACCTTCCCCAGACGCCGCCGCAACTGCTCGTGATCCTCGCTCTGCTTGCCGACGAACGGATCCCCCTCGAGACGATCGCTCCGAAATTCACCGGTCGGTTCAACAAGGGTGTCGACTACGTGGGCGATCTCGCGAGATTCGAACGCGAGTTTGCCGATGACATCGCAGTGCTGGCCTTCGCGGCCGACCGCTACGGCCTGCCCCGCTCCCTAAAACTGTCGGTGCATAGTGGCAGCGACAAGTTCTCGCTCTATCCTGTAATCCGCCGCGTGCTTGAGTCGACTGGTGCAGGCGTGCATCTGAAGACGGCCGGAACGACCTGGCTTGAGGAACTGATCGGACTGGCCGAGTCTGGCGGTGATGGACTCGTGCTGGCCAAGGAAATCTATGCGTATGCCCTCGACCACGTCGACGAACTCTGCGGGCCGTATGCGACCGTCATCGACATCGACCGCTCGAAGCTGCCGTCGGCCGCGGAGGTCAACGGCTGGAGTGGGCCCCGGCTGGCCGCGGCGATCCGCCACGTACCGACGAACCCGGAGTTCAACGCCAACGTTCGCCAGCTTTTGCACGTGTCGTTCAAGGTGGCCGCGAAACAGGGGGCTCGGTATACCGATCTGCTGACGGCCAATCGCGAGATCGTGGCCCGGCAGGTGACCGAGAACATTTTTGACCGCCATTTCCGCCCGCTCTTTCTGGGCTGAAGATTGGTCGTAGGGAATCTGGTCTCCAGCGATGAAATCCGCCATCACGATCTGTCTGGTCCCCGAGGCGCGGCAGGGACCCTTCGTATTCCACACCAACGGCAACTCGGATGGGCTGGCGGCCGCCTGCCGCGCTGCGGCCGAACTGGGCTTTGACGCCGTGGAGATTTTTCCTGAGTCGGCAGCGGCGTTTCCCAGGGCGGAGCTTGCACGGCTGCTGCCGGAACATGGGCTGGTGTTGGCCGCAGTCGGAACCGGTGCAGGCTGGGTGAAACAAAAACTCCATCTCTGCCACGCCGATGCCGCCGTGCGGACGGCGGCGCGGGAGTTCATCGCCGGCATGATCGATGTTGCCGGCGAGTGTGGCGCGCCGGCGATCATCGGATCGATGCAGGGCCGAAGCGAGGGGAACGTCTCGCTGGACGATGCGGTCGGCTTCCTCTCTGCGGCCCTTCATGAACTTGGGGCCCGCGCTGCCGAGCTGGGGCAGGTGCTGCTCTACGAGCCGCTCAACCGCTATGAAACGAACCTGTTCAACCGCCAGGGGGACGCCGCGGCATTCCTGGAGGCGGGCGGCATCCGCACGGTGCAATTGCTCTGCGACCTCTTTCACATGAACATCGAGGAGGCGGATGTCGCCGCCGCCCTCGCCGCTGCCGGCAGCCGGGTGGGGCACGTGCACTGGGCCGACTCCAACCGCCGGGCGATGGGGCTGGGACACGTGAATGCCCAGCCGATCGTTGCCGCACTTCGTGCGATCGGCTACGAAGGGTTTCTGTCGGCGGAAGTGTTTCCGCTGCCGACCGCCATTGACGCTGCCCGGCAGACGATGGCGAGCCTCCGCGGGCAGGCGGCTACCGCGTGGCATCTCGCGGAATGACCAGACCCATACTGCCTTTTCGGTGACCATACAGAATGCTCAACACCACGCTGCTCCATCCGGACGTTCTCCGGATCCTCGCCCAGGCAGGGCATCACTCGAAGGTGCTGATCGCCGACGGCAACTATCCCGCAGCCAACAAGCGGGGGCCCCGGGCGGAACTCGTCTCGCTGCAACTCATGCCGGGTGTGCCCACCGTGGCGCAGGTGTTCGAGGCCATCCTCGGCACGGTGCAGATCGACGAGGTGCATACGATGGGTGTCGACCGGAGCGATTCCTATGCGGCCGCGACGCCGGGCGATCCGCCGGTCTGGGCGGAGTACCGGCGGATCCTCTCTGCGGCGAAAAGCGGCTGCACCCTCGAGCCGATCGTGAAGTGGGACTTCTACGAGGCGGTCGCCTCGGCTGACCATGTGCTCACGATCCAGACCGCCGACCAGCAGCCGTGGGCCAACCTGTTGCTGTCCGTCGGCTGCAGAACCTTCCGATGAACCCAGGCAGGTAAACCCATGCAAACCCGCCCGCTTGGCACCACCGGTCTGGAGGTCCCGATCCTGGCCTTCGGCGCATCGTCGCTGGGGCAGGAATTCCGCTCGATCACGCTCGACGAGGCGCTGGAGAGCGTGCGGGCGGCGCTCGACTGTGGCATGAACCTCATCGATACGAGCCCCTTCTACGGGCGTGGGATGAGCGAGGTCCTCCTCGGCGTGGCGCTGCGGAACATACCCCGGCAGGACTATCTCCTGTGCACGAAGCTCGGCCGCTACGACCTGCCGCACTTCGACTTCTCGGCCCGGCGGGTGGCCGAGAGCGTGGATGTGTCGTTGCACCGGCTCGGCACCGACCACCTCGACATCATCCTCTGTCACGACATCGAGTTCGTGCCGATGCAACAGATCGTTGACGAGACGCTGCCAGCCCTGCGAAAGATCCAGCAGGCGGGCAAGGTTCGATTTGTCGGCTTCAGCGGCTATCCCCAGAAAATTTTTCGGTTCATTGCCGACCAGGCCCACATCGACTGCGTGCTCAACTACAACCAGTACACGCTGCAGAACACCAGGTTTGCCGACGAGACGATTCCCTATCTCAAGGCCCGGGGGATCGGTGTCATGAGCGCGGGACCGTTCAGCGCTCGGCTCCTCACCGACGCGCCGCTTCCGAGTTGGCTCAAGGAGCCGGAAGCGGTCAAGGCGGCCGCCAGGCGGGCGGCTGAGCTCTGCCGGAGCCGCGGCACGCCGATTGCAAAGCTCGCCCTGCAGTTTGCGCTCGCCAATCCCGACATTGCCACCACGGTGGCCGGCAGTGCGAATCCGACCAACATCCGTGACTGGGCGACCTGGGCCGCCGAGCCGATCGACATGGCATTGCTCACCGACGTACAGGCGATTCTTGCCCCGGTGAAAAACATCGGGCACATCGAAGGCCTCCCGGAAAACAACTGACGCGAAACGCGCGGCCCCTGTTTGTGAGCCCCATGCACATCGACTCGCATCAGCATTTCTGGAGCTATTCCGCCGCGGACTATCCCTGGATCGGTGCCGGCATGGAGCGGCTGGCCCGCGATTACCTGCCTGAAGATCTCGGTCCGGTGGCCGCGGCCGAGGGCATTGGCGGCACGGTCGCCGTCCAGGCCCGGCAGACACTCGAGGAAACCCACTGGCTGCTCGGCCTGGCGGAACAGCATCCGCTGATCCGCGGCGTCGTGGGATGGGTCGATCTGCGGAGCCCACGCGTCGCTGAGCAACTCGCTGCCGTCGCGGACCGAAAACACCTGGTCGGCATGCGGCATGTGGTGCAGGACGAGCCCGACCCCAGGTTTCTCCTGGGCCCAGAGTTCGTGCGGGGACTGAAATCGCTCGAGCCCGTCGGTCTCACGTACGACCTCCTGCTCTATCCGCAACAACTGCCGGCGGCCGCGGAACTCGCGGCCCAGCTTCCCGATCAGCCGTTCGTTCTCGACCATCTGGCAAAGCCACAGATCGCACGATGGAAATCGCCCGGCGACATGGAGCCGTGGCGGCGGGACATCGAGTCGCTGGCCAAACAGAAAAACGTCTGCTGCAAGCTGTCGGGGCTGGTGACGGAGGCCGCCTGGCGACAGTGGAGTCCGGCGGACTTTGCAGCTTGTCTCGATATTGCGCTGACGGCGTTCGGGCCTGAGCGGCTCATGTTCGGTAGCGACTGGCCAGTCTGCCTGCTCTCCGGCGACTATGCCGAGGTGGCCAGCGTCATCCGGGATGTGTCGAACACGTTGTCGATGACGGAACAGGCCGCGATCTGGGGTGGCACTGCGGCACGTTTCTACGGCCTTGCGAACATGGAGTGACAGGATGCAGAGTCTGCTGTTGGAGAAGCCACGTGAGTTCCGATTCGTCGAGATCGCGGAGCCTGCGGCACCACTGGCTGGGGAGGCAGTGGTCCGCGTGCATGCGGTCGGTATCTGTGGCACCGACTACGGTGGCTACCTCGGCAAGATGCCCTTCTTTAGCTACCCCCGCATTCCCGGGCATGAATTGGGAGTCGAGGTGGTGGCCGTCGGTCCCGGTGTCGTGAACGTGAAGGCGGGTGATCGCTGCTGCGTCGAGCCCTACATCAACTGTCAGGCCTGTTATTCATGCCGGCGGGGATTGACCAACTGTTGTGAACATCACCAGACGTTGGGCGTGCACTGCGACGGAGGATTGCGGCCGCTCTTCACGGTGCCAGCGAGAAAACTCCATCCCTCACCGAATCTCTCCCATGCCCAGAACGCGCTCGTGGAGACGCTCGCCATCGGCTGCCATGCGATCGACCGTGGCCACCCACGCCCGGGCGAGAATGTGTTGATCATCGGTGCCGGGCCAATCGGTCTGTCGGCGCTCGAATTCGCCAAGCTCTCCGGGGCCCGTGTGATCGTGATGGACATGATCGAGAGCCGTCTCGCGTTTGTCCGTGACACGATGGGTGTGGCCGACACGCTTGTCGCCACGGGCGACGCGTCCGACGAGCAGCAGATCGCGGGGCTCACCGACGGGAGAATGTGCGACCTCGTCGTCGATGCCACCGGCAGCGCCGCCAGCATGGCGAATGCGCTGAAACTCTGTAGTTTTGGCGGCCGGCTCGTCTACGTTGGCATCACGCAGAGCGACCTTGTGTTTCCACACGCGCCGGTCATGCATCGGCGGGAGTTGACGATCCTCGCCAGCCGCAACGCGCTCTCCCGCGATTTTGCCAGGATCATTGGGCTGATCGAAACAGGAACGATCGACACGGGGCCGTGGATCACCCACCACGTGCCATTTGCCGACACCATTGCGGCGTTTCCCCGGCTGATGGAGCCTGCTAGCGGCGTGCTCAAGGCGGTCATCGAGATGCCGGCGTGACGATCGTCACCGAGGTGACTTCGAGCTTTGCAAAGCGGTTGCTCGTCGCGGAACGCAGCGTGAAGACGTCTCCCTGGCGGACAGGTTCGCCGCGGGCAAACTGAAAATAGTTGCCGCGATCCCGCGCAGCGATGACCGCCTGAGGCAGAATCGGGCCGATGATGGCCCAGTCTTGGTCGGGCAGGGGGGTGCCCTCGCGAACGGCCTGGATTGTGTCGAAGGGACGGACCTCGCGGTGCAGCCCTGAGAGCGGGAGAAAGTCGTCTGTGTAGGCGCAGTCGAAGAGATACCAGACGGGTGTGCCCGCAGGCAGAGCTGCCAGAGCCTGCCGTGACTCCTCGGTCAGGCTGTCGTCTGCCAGGGGCGTCTGGGCCATCATCAGGTCGCCATAGTCGCTCGTGCGGATTCGCATCCCTCGGCCGAGCGCGATGCGGCTGCTGGCGACGCTTGTATAGGCTTCGCCGGTTTGCACGCCCGGTCCAGCCAGATCCTGGGAGAGTTCGTCGGTCTGGAGCACCCACCGCAGGCCCACGGTGGTCACGGCCGAGAGCGAGAGATCGCACGAGGCGTGGCCGCCAGCTTCGAGGTCGACGAACTGTTCCCGCTCGCCACCGGGAAACTCTGCCCGCACCAGCCAGCGGCCGGGTGATACCCGGGGAAACGTGAATCGGCCATCCGCATTGGTGCGGACGACGGCGGGCAGCGGTGCGGCGGCATCCTCATCGGAGGTGTCGTACCAGTCATCGATGCGAACGATCGCGGCGGCAGCTGGTGCGCCGTCGGGCTTGAGCACGCGGCCGGAGAGCCGCGATGCCTCGGCCACGGCGAGCGAACGAACCTCATAGTGTCTGATCTGGACGGCGGTTCCCGGAGCCGGCTCTTCGAATCGGATCGTATCGGTCGTGAGGCGGCAGTGTGGGGCCGTGATCCGCACGCGGCCCTCCGCTCCCTGGGACCTGTCGAATGGGACGAGCACGAGCCTCGATTCAGGCAGCGGGTATTCGATACACGAGGCCGCCAAGTCGGGAGGTCTGCCGGCCACCAGCGGATCGGCCTGGAACTCCACGCTGGTATCCACGCCCTCGAGGCAGTCAGTCCCGGCCAGGAACCGCACGTCGTCGGGCACGCGTCCGGCCGGGAGGGTGACCTGGGCCACGAGGTAGTTGGCCAGCCGCGAGTCATCGTTGGCCGCAGCGGCGAGCATCGCCTGGAGCCCGTCGGCATCGCCGGCCTGGAGCAATGCTTCGGCCCCCGCTTCATTGAAGGCAAACATCCGCTCCGCCACTGTCTCGAGCGCCGGCGGTAGGGCAAGCCCGATGGCCCGTCGAGCATGCACGATCTCCCGCGTCAAGAGTTCGACGGTCTTCTCTCCGGTAACACGGTGGAGCACGCCGCCGGTGAACGGATTGACGAAGGCCAGCGTCGGATGCTTCCTGGACTCCAGTGCCTGTTCCAACTCGGCATCGTCCAGCACCCGCACCCAGACCATGTCCGCAAGCGACTCGCGGATGAGTGGATCAGTCAGCCGCTGCTCCACGAGGATGCGGCAGGCTTCGTCGTTGGCGGTGGCGAGCAGCACGACCATGTGGCGGTGCTGGGCCTGTGCCGCGGCGACGGCGCTGGCGTAGTCCGGCTCCCAGGTCAGGTGTTCAGTCACCGCCGGCGGCTGGGCGTTGGCCACGTTGCCGACGGCGAGGCACAGGCAGAATCCGGCGATGAAAAGCAGGTGTCGCATGGACATCGACTATCGCTTTCCGCTGCCGGAAATGCCAGCGGTGCAGGGCCGAGGATGGGGAACGGCTGGCGAGAGGCCCGCCTGGGTTGCGGTCCGGCCGCTGCTGTTGTTGAATACGGCCCCGTTGCCGCCCGTGAGACATCCCGCAGGAGCCACCCATGGCCAAGAAATCCGTCGCCAGCATCGATCCCCAGGGCAAAACCGTCCTCGTTCGCGTCGACTTCAATGTCCCGCAGGATGACGCCGGGGCGATCACCGACGACCGACGGATCCGCATGGCATTGCCGACAATCAAATCGATTCTCGACCGCGGCGGCCGGGCGATCCTCATGTCGCATCTGGGCCGTCCGGCGGGCAAGGGGTTTGAGCAGGCCTTTTCCCTCGCCCCGGTCGCCAAGCGGCTCGGCGAACTGCTCGGGGTTCCGGTGATGCTCGCCAGCGATACGGGAGGTCCCGACTCGCATGCCAAAGCCAAGACGCTGCCAGCAGGGGGCGTGCTCGTGTTGGAGAACGTGCGGTTCAACAAGGGTGAGAAGAAAGGAGACGACACCGCCTATGTCTCCGGGCTCGCCGCATTGGCCGATGCCTACGTCAACGACGCCTTTGGCACCTGCCACCGCACCGAGGCCAGCATGCATGCGGTGCCGGTGGCGATGAAAGCCCTCGGCAAGCCGGCCGTGGTCGGCTTCCTGGTGGAGAAGGAGATCCAGTATCTCGCCGACGCGATTGCCCAGCCGAAGCGTCCCTTCGTCGCAATCCTGGGCGGCAAGAAGGTGTCGGACAAGATCGCCGTGATCACGAACCTCCTGTCGGTCTGCGACCACGTGCTGATCGGCGGCGCCATGGCCTACACCTTCTCGCTGGCGCAGGGTGGCAAGACCGGCAAGTCGTTGGTCGAGAAAGACAAACTCGATCTGGCGAAGGAGCTGATCGCCAAGGCAGGCTCCAAGCTCGTGCTGCCGGTCGACACGCACTGCGCCGACGATTTTTCCTCAGGTGCCAACAAGCAGATCGTGAAGGCTGGTGCCATTCCGGACGGGTTTGAAGGGCTCGACATCGGGCCGGAGACGGCGAAGCAGTATGCGGAGATCGTCCGTTCGGCCGGCACCATCGTGTGGAACGGTCCGATGGGGGTCTTCGAGATGCCACCCTTCGACGCGGGTACCAAGGCCGTGGCCGACGCCGTGGCTGCGGCCACGGCCAACGGTGCGATCACGATCATCGGTGGCGGCGACTCGGCGGCAGCGGTCGAGCAACTCGGGTATGCCGACCGGGTGAGCCATGTTTCGACCGGCGGCGGCGCGTCACTGGAAATGCTCGAAGGCAAGGCCTTCGAGACGGTGGCGGTGCTCGACGAATAAGGGCTACGGCGGCAGGTTGAAACCGTGCTGCCGGGCGATCGTCTGTCGGGTAATCAGAGGCCGGCTGTGGTCGTCGAGGCGGCAGCGGAGTGATGATCGGATGACAGTCGATCGTTGACGGCTGAGACGTAGTCACGGTCTTCCGAGGAGAGCGACTCCCGTGCTACGGTCGTATGGCGACCGTTGACTTTCAGGATTCGCACCCGGTCGGCACGCAGTTCGACGAGCCAGCCCTGGGCCTGATGTGTGCCAGCCTCGTTGGTCCAGCGACGCATCGGCTCTCTCGGCGTGAAGAACGCCGCCTCAGGGTCGGCCTCCGACGCAGCCGGCGGTGTCTCTTCTGGCTCTTCGGTAGCCGCTTCGTCGGCAGGCAGCGTCGCATCGTCGCTGGCTGCGTTCCCTTCCGTATCGTCGTAGAGATCAAACAGATTCGGCTCCAGCGGCTGCTGGATTGTCGCCGGCTCCTCCGGCCCGGCGGTGGCGGGCAGCAGGTCCGGCAGCAGTTCCTCCGTGACCACCGGATTCGGCAGCACGGCCGGGCTCGCGGCCTGGACGGGCATCGGCTGGGCGGCCACGACCGAGGCGGGTTCCGGAGCGGCTGGCGCCGCGTCCACCACGAATGTCGGACCGTGAACGACCACGGTGTCCGTTGCAGTTGCCGATTGCTCGGTCGCAGTCGGCTCTTCACGACCACGGACGACCTGGTCTGGCTCGGCAGACGTCTCAGCCTGCTCACCTACCCAGTCGGTGTCGACGCCGGCAGACACCACCACTTCCGAATCAACACCGTCACTGTCGAACAGAGTGTGGTCGTGCAGAGTGTGATCGTGTTGCTCGACCACGACGACGAAGTCGGCCTCAGCCATGAACGCGACCGAACCCTCTCCGAGCAGACAGCACGCTGGACCGCCAACGTGATTGGCAACTGGAGTGCCGACTGGCATATCAAGTGGCTGGGCGGGAAGGGCTGGACTGCAGTTGCGGGCGGTCGCGTGGTGACGGCGCCACCAGCAGGCCTTGGCCGTATCGACAGACATGGTCAGGCACAGCAGGGCCACGATCAGGGAGCGCATCCACCGTCGCACACATCACCTCGCAGACTTATGGATTATCAAACACGCAGAGCCCCGGGGCTCAAGCCACCGTGGCGGCATCCTCGGGCGGTATGCTAACGGGGGGTGCGAGGCGGGGCAAACGCCGGCCGGCCAGGCCACGAGGGCAAGGGTTTTTGCCGCATGCGGTGGGGAAAAAGCGAAAGGCCGCGGCAGATGTCTCTGCCACGGCCTTCCGGAATATCGAACCTGTTGTCCGCCTGCGAACGGGGTAGTACATGCGAAACTGATGCGGATCGGGCCCCGCTCCGGTGGCATCGCTGCTGGCGGGCGGGCGCTTTTCAAGGATCCGGACCAACGCGTTGGTTTTGGCACCTCCGACGGGACGCGGAAACAGGTCGAATGTCAGTGCCAGTAGCTTCGTCCGAACGACGTGTCGTTCTCCAGACGAATTCCAACGCCGTCATTCAGCCGTTACCACCGTCCCGACCGACAGTGAAGGCACGCCTTCACGAACACCCCATGCTGTTGCCGCAGTTGTGACACAGGTAGCAGTTGCCGTTCCGGACAGTGATCGAGCCGCAGTTATCACATGCCGGGGCGTCGATCTGGAACTTGGCAAACTGGCTCTGCCGGTCGGCCGGGCTGGCGGTTGGATCGACCGCCATCTTGAGTCCGGCCCGCTCGAGCATCGCTGCATTCCTGTCCGTGGCACCGGCCACCTTCGCGGCTGACGCGGTCGCTGTCGGAGCTGTGGCATGACCGTTGGTGCCGGCCGGATGCTTGCCCCGGCTGGATGTCGCCTCACCGTTGGTGCGGGCCTTTCCTTGGCCATCGGTCAGCCCGCGCGCCGTCATGGCGGCGGGCTTGCGCTCTGTTTCCGTATCGTCGCCAGATGATGTTTCTTCGCCGCTGGCGGCGCCATGGCTGCCGCCCGGCCGGTTGGCCTCTCGGTAGCCGGCGATGAATTCCGTGCCCATCCAGCGGAAGAGATAGTCGACCAGGCTCTTGGCCACCGGGATGTCCGGGTTCTTGGTGTAGCCCCAAGGCTCGAAGCGGGTGTGGGAAAACTTCTTCACATAGACTTCAAGTGGCACACCATACTGCAGGCTCATCGACACCGACGTTCCGAAGGCGTCCATCAGGCCACCGATCGTGCTGCCCTCCTTGGCCATCGTGATGAAGAGTTCACCCGGCCGGCCGTCGTCGTAGAGGCCAACAGTGATATAGCCTTCGTGGCCACCCACGTTGAACTTGTGGGTGACGCTCCGACGGGTATCCGGGAGCCGCTCGCGGCGAGGGGCGGGCGTCGCCTTGGCGGCCGTCTTGTCAGCCTCGGTGCTGGTATTGAGAGGCTGACTCTCCTTCGATCCATCACGGTAGATTGCCAGGGCTTTCAGCCCCATCCGCCAGCCCTCCATATACGCGCCGGCAATGTCGGCCGGCGTTGTTTCGCGGGGCATGTTCACCGTCTTGGAGATCGCCCCCGAGATGAACGGCTGGGCCGCCGCCATCATCTTGACGTGCGCCTCCCAGGCGATGCTGCGAACGCCCAATCGCGGCTTGAACGCACAGTCAAAGACTGACAGGTGCTGATCCTTGAGGCCCGGTGCCCCTTCGATGGTGTCGTTCTTGTCGACGAAGGCCAGGATTCCCTCGATCGCCGGACCTTCGTAGCCCAGCGTCCTCAGGGCCAGCGGAACCGTCTGGTTGACGATCTTGAGCATGCCGCCGCCGGCGAGTTGCTTGTATTTCACCAGTGCGATGTCTGGCTCGATGCCCGTCGTGTCGCAGTCCATGAGGAACGAGATCGTGCCGGTCGGAGCCAGCACCGTCGCCTGGGCATTGCGGTAGCCGTGGCTCTGCCCGCCCGCCAAGACCTCGTCCCAGACCTTCCGGGCGGCATCCCGCAGGTAGCCGGGGCAGGAGGAGTCGATCGTGTCGACGGCCGTCCGGTGCATCCGCATGACGTTGAGCATCGGCTCGCGGTTGGCGGCGAAGCCTTCGAACGGCCCGACGGCAGCGGCCAGTTCCGCACTGGTACGGTTGGCCGTACCATGCAGGATCGCCGTGATCGCTCCGCAGAGGCCGCGGCCGGCGTCGCTGTCATAGGCGAGACCGTCGGCCATCAGCAGGCTGCCGAGATTCGAATAGCCCAGCCCCAGCGGCCGGTACATGTGGCTGTTGCGGGCGATCCGGGCCGTGGGATAGCTGGCATGGTCGACCAGAATCTCCTGGGCGATGAAGAAGAGCCGGCAGGCGGCGGCAAACCGTTCGACGTCGAACACACCGTCGGGCTTGCGGAACTTCATCAGGTTGATGCTGGCCAGATTGCAGGCGGTGTCATCAAGGAACATGTATTCCGAACAGGGGTTGCTGGCGTTGATCCGGCCCGAATTGGGGCAGGTATGCCAGCGGTTGATCGTGGTGTCGTACTGCACCCCGGGATCCCCGCACTGCCAGGCACACTCGGCCATCCGTTTGGTGATGTCGCGGGCCTTGCAACTGGGGCCTGCCTTCGAGGGATCGGTGACCCAGCGGGTGGTCCAGGTGTCGTCGCGATCGACGGCTTCCATGAAGTCGTCGGTGAGCCGCACGGAGAGGTTGGCGTTCTGGAAGAGGATCGAACTGTAGGCCTCTCCATTGAAGTTGGAGTCGTAGCCCCCCTTCTCGATCAGCACACGGGCCTTGTTTTCCTCTTTCGCCTTGCACTCGATGAATTCCATGATGTCGGGATGCGTCACCTTCAGTGACTGCATCTTGGCGGCGCGACGGGTCTTGCCACCGCTCTTCACCACCGCGGCAACCTGGTCGTAGACCCGCATGAAGGAGAGCGGACCAGAAGGCTTGCCACCGCCGGCGAGCTTTTCCCGCTGGCTGCGGAGCGTGGAGAGATCGGTGCCGGTGCCGGAGCCGAACTTGAACAGCATGGCCTCGCTGCGGGCGAGATCCATGATGTCTTCCATGTTGTCTTTGACGCTCTGGATGAAACAGGCACTTCCCTGTGGAAACTCGTAGGGGTTGTCAGGCACGACGACGTCGCGCTTCGCCTCATCCCACCGCCAGTTGCACGGTGCCCCCTTCACGCCGTATTGGTGGAAGAGACCGACGTTGAACCAGACGGGCGAATTGAAGGCACCGTGCTGGTGGACGCAGAGCCAGGAGAGATCTCGGTAGAAATTTTCGCCGTCTTGGGCTGTCTTAAAGTAGCCGTCGGCGATGCCCCAGTCAGCGATCGTCCGTGCCACGCGGTGAACGAGTTGCTTGACGGAGTGTTCGCGTTCGGGGGTGTGAATCTCGCCGTAAAAATACTTGCTGACTACCACGTTGGTCGCCAACTGGCTCCAGGCCGCGGGAATCTCGCAGGCCGGCTGCTCGAACAGCACTTTGCCATCCTCTCCCTTGATGGCGGCCGTGCGGAGTTCCCATTCGGTGGTGTCAAACGGGCTCTCCGCGTCGGTCGGGCAGAACGTGGGGTGGATGGCCATGGGCGTGCGACCCTCCCGCCCAGCCGTGTGCGACTGGTTGGGAGACTGGTGTGCCGGAAGCTGTCCGGTGGCGGAAGCGGAACCGGCAGGGGCTTGGAAGACGGCCATGGCAAAGGCACTCCTGACAGGGAAATGGGGGACGTTTGGTAAGTATACTTTCGTATAGATGTTCTGCCAGCCAGTATCGGCCAGCGGCGTTGCTTTTGTGAACGGATCAGTGGCCGGGAAGTCCCCGGAAGACGCGACGACGAGAAAGCAGGTCCTTCTGCATGCTATCGCAAGATGTAGTGGCAGAGTCGGTGGTGACCACTTCCTGTGGGCCGGGGCGTGAATGTAGCGTGAGCGTTTGAGGCGTCAAGCGACTTTTTCCGAGCGTCCGAAATGCCCTTGAAAACATGGTTTTGCGACGTCCCTGGGCGTCCCGGGCCAAAATAGCAGGAACCACCCACGGTGGGGGTGGTCGGTTGTGGCTCGCCCGCATCGACACTGGCTGCGACAATGGCCTCCAGAAACGCCGTGAAACGTCGCCCGGGAGCACCGACGCCGGCAGTCCCCGCTAGACTTCGCATGAACCGTCTTGTGGCTGCTGAATTGTTCCCACCGCTGTTGTCCCCGTCGTCCTCTGGAGACCCCATTATGACCATCCGCAGTGCACTTCCGCGGCCGCTCGATGGCGTCCGCATCCTGGCGCTCGTTGGTGACGATTACGAGGATCTCGAGCTCTGGTATCCGAAGCTTCGACTGGAGGAGGCGGGCGCCCATGTGACCGTGGCCGGGGAGATGCAGGGCCGTACTTATGCCGGGAAATATGGCTATCCCTGCACCAGTGATGCCGCGATCGGCGACATGGAAGCGAGCGATTTCCAGGGGATCGTGCTCCCCGGTGGCTGGATGCCCGACAAGCTCCGCCGCGACGAGAAGGTGCTCGAACTGGTGCGGGAGTGTGCCGCCCACGGCAAGTTGGTGGCGGCGATCTGCCATGGCGGCTGGATTCCCATTTCGGCGGGTGTATACCGCGGCGTGCGGGTGACCGGCAGCCCAGGGATCAAGGATGACCTGATGAATGCCGGAGCGATCTGGGAGGACGCGCCAGTCGTGATCGACCGCCACTTTGTGTCCAGCCGCAAGCCGGCCGACCTGCCGGCGTTCATGGCGGTGATCGTCGACCACCTGGCGACGGCGGTGGTGGTGTAGCCGCTGTGTGGTGGTGGCGGGATGGGCGCCGGGTAGAATACCAACGTGAACACGCCGGAATCCGGATCAATCGATGCCGTGAAAGCCCTCGTCCGTGGCGCTGGGCTGCGGTGTACGGCCGCCCGATTGGCGGTCTTGGAGCACATGCTCACGGCCCCAGGGCCCAAGACGCATGCGGAGGTGTCAGCGTCGCTTGATCATCGCGGCTTCGATCGGGCCACCATCTACAGGAACCTCACGGAACTCACCGAGGCCAAGCTGGTGACACGGGTCGACGTCGGAGACCATGTCTGGCGGTTCGAGGTGAAGCGGCATGAGGATGGCAGCGGGCACGGCGGTGACCATCCGCATTTCGTCTGCACCAGCTGCGGCGAGGTGTCGTGTCTGGATGACGTGAACGTCGCGATCACCCCCCGGCCGGGCGCGGAACAGCGGCCGGCCGCGGCCGACGGCACGGCCGGGAAGAAGGCGGGGAGGCGGTCGGCGGCCGGGAGGCGGCAGGGCATCCCGGCGGTAACGGAGGTGCTCCTCAAGGGCACCTGTGAGAACTGCGAATAACGGCAGTGCGGCCGGCAGCTGATATGCCCATGAAAGCCGCGGGACGGAAAGCACGTCGGCCGTTGAGTGTTGAGGTTCTTGGGGCCGCTGGGCCGACGGAAGACACGCTCAGCCGCCTTGAGCCCGTGTCGCAATCGGCGTGCCGTCGGCGTATCGATTGTGAAAGCGAAACCAGTCTTCGGCCGAGAGGGCATCGGGCAGAATTTTTTTGAAGGCTTCGGGTGTGCCACGAGGACCCTTTTGCACCTCGTAGTAGAGGAACATGTGGTGCAAGTCATTGAGGAACAGTCGCCGCAGGAAAATCGGCATGGCCAGCCTCGCCTTCACAGGCACGCCACTGACCTTGGATAAGGCTACTGCCACCTGATTGAGGTCCCCCTGCCAGCCGATCACATCCAGGCTCTTGCCCACCCATTCCTCCCGATTCCTGAACTGTATGGCTGCCGCGCGGCCGATGTCATAGGTCGCACAATACTTGCAGTCTTGCAGCGTCAAGAACTTGACCACGCCCTTCTTCAGCGGGTTCCAGTTGGCGGCATCGTCGAGATTCTCAAAGAACGCACAGGGCCGCAGGATCGAGAACGGAACGCCCGACTGGCGAAGATATTTTTCTAGTTCGACCTTGGCCTTCATGTGCTTCGTGTGTTTATCGAAGCATTCGGCATCCGCAACGCTCATGAAAATCAGATGATCCACGCCAGCCGCTTTTGCGGCATCGATAGCGTCACGACCCTGGCGGAACTCCTCGTCGGCGTTGGACTTGGCCGCGCGAAAATAGTCCGTGATCACGAACACCTTTTTCGCACCTGTCTCTTTGAATGCACGGTCCAAGTCCGCACGGATCGTGTAGTTGCAAACCATGAGCCTCACACCCTGGTCCGCAAGCGGGCTGTTGGATGACCTTGTGGTACCAAACACCTCAAACCCAGCTTCCACCAGCGCTCGGCAGACATTGCGCCCGACCTTGCCGGTGGCATTGAGGACCAGAACTTTTTCAGCTGGCATGCACGATCCTTCTGTCAAAACGAGGAGCCCGGCGATTTCCACCACAGCCCGAATCCAAGGGGTCTATTGTGGCGGGCCGCTGCCGTCGTGCGGAGGGCAAAGAAGGTGGCAGGTGCCGGCAGCTGCCTGCCGGTGCCACAAAAGCTCCCCGAGTAGGATGGTGCCGAACCGCTGTTTTGCCGCAAGATATCAGGTTTTCACAAAACGGTGACGTAAAAAGCGACATAGGGCTGAGGTGGCAAGGGCTGGCAGGACGTGGCACATGGCTTCGGTAACGACCGGGTAGATTACGTCACCCCCTACTCCTTCGCCGTCCGACGCAGCGTGTATTCGATGCCGATCCCGAACGCTCACCAGGCGACTATCCCGCCCGAAAAACTGAGCGGTTATCTCCTGAACCCGCTCCACCCGGTCGGCGGACCGAAGGCATCGTGGTTCTTGATGCTCGGCTATCAGACCGAGGTACCAGAGCTTCTCGCGGCTGATTTGCTGAAAATTGTCGGTAGCAGTGATGATTTCGACTCGCTCCCGGATGTTTTCGGCGTAAAATACATGGTGCGAGGGGTCCTTCGGACGCCAAGTGGAAGGCTCGTGCCGCTGCAATCAATCTGGATGATCGAAAACGGGTCGGATGTCCCGAGGCTCGTCTCTGCATACCCGGCGAGGAGTCAGTCAGATGCCGATCAAGGAACATGATTCCGTTGTATTGTCTTGTCCGCTCCCGGAGCATGGCCTCCAGATCGGCGATGTGGGGGCGGTTGTCTTCGTGCATCGAAACAACGAAGCCTATGAGGTGGAGTTCATTGCTGGCGACGGGAATACCGTGGGTGTCGTGACGCTCAAGCCGGAGGGCATCCGTCGCCTTGATGCAAGTGAAATTCTCCATGCTCGCCGCATCACGGCATAACGTGCGATGCAATCGACGCATCGCACAACCGAAGCCGTAGCAATGAGAGCGTGGACTGAAGGGCGGATAGTCTTCGTCGAATTGACGGATCAGCGGATCGTGGGATTCCCCGCGAATCGGTTCCGCCGTCTGCGAAATGCCAGTGAGCCGGAGTTGGCCGAGGTTCGGCTGGAGGTCGGTGGCACGGCGCTGCGTTGGGAGTCGCTCGACGAGGATCTCACAGTCGAGGGCGTGGTGGCGGGACGGTTCCAGTTGCCACCGGGGCGTGACTGATTCCGCAAGGTTCTTCGTCCCATTCCTGCACAGGCATTGAGGAGGAAAACCAGAGCACCGATCTGCCGAACATTCTGTCAGTGACTTCGAGGCGGAGACCTAAGATGGTGCAAGGTGCCGGCAGCTGCCTGCCGGTGCCACAAAAGCTCCCCGAGTAGGATTCGAACCTACAACCTAGCGGTTAACAGCCGCTCGCTCTACCGTTGAGCTATCGGGGAATACTGGATTCAAAATACCCTAACTCGGTAGGGAAATCGATGGGGGGGCGCCGCGGCTGTCGCGGGCCGATCGGGAGTGACAATGCGGCCCTGCCGCGGCCAAGAAACCTTCAGCCCTCTGCGGGCGGCCGCTGCTTTTCCATCAGCACCCGGTTGCCCCTGGCGTTGTACTCAATGCGGGTCATGAACGTCCGCATCAGCATCACCCCGCGACCGCCGGGGGCCTCGAGACGCTCCTCAAGCCGGCAGTCTGGCACGGCACCGGGATCGAAGCCGGCACCCTCGTCGGTCACCTCGATCCGCGCAAGCGTCGGCGAAACCACGCAGGCAACCCGCACGATCTTGGCGGGGTCGAGTTTATTGCCGTGCACAATCCCGTTCACAATCGCCTCTTCAGCAGCAAGATGGATCGCAAAGATATCGGACGGTGACCAGCCGTGGAGGCCGAGTTGCTCGAGCAACTCCTCCATGATCAGCCGGCTCGCACCCCGCTCGCTGGGAAGCTCGATCTCGCGTCGCCATGCCGACGCATCAGCGGGCAGGGTGGCCTCCGTGGATGATTCCGCCGGCGTTTTCTTCTGTGCCATCGCGTGTCTCCCAGCCCCCGCCGCAGCGCCACTGTGAATCGTTCACTCGAATGCCGAGATCGCCTCGGCCTCATCCTTGCGGATGTCAAAAATCTTATTGAGCTTGGTGATCTGAAATACTTCCAGGATTTCAGGACGGATGCTGCTCATCTTCATCCGGCCCTTGTGCGACTTCACCTTGCGATCGAGTGTGATCAACTTGCCAAGCGCTGCGCTTGAGAGGAACTCAACCCCGCTGAAATTGAGGAGCAGGCTTTTACGGTTGTCCTGCTCGACCAGTCCAAACAGTTCCGTGCCCAGCTCCAGGATGCCAGCTTCATCCAGAATTTTCTTGTCCAGAAACCTCACGACCGAGACATCGCCAATTCTGGAGACGTCGATCCGCCGATGCGTTGCCATGCAGACTCTCGATTGAAAACCTTTCCCCGGCACCTCTTCTATAGGCGGTGGGGGCGGGACGGGGCGTTGAAGTCTTGAGGGTAGCGGGTTGGCTCGTGAATTACCATTTGCCACGTAAATGAGCCTGGAACGGTTGCCGGTCAGCCGGTGAAACCACAGCCCATGCTGCCAAACTGGCAGGGGTGGCCGCGTTCTCCAGCCGGGCGATTTTTCAGATGGTGGGCATGGTTTCCCCCCGGCATCCCGCCAAGGCGGTAAAATCCCGGACATTCGGCGCGCCAGTTGCTTCTTCCGGTGGGGCCTGTCTGATGGCGTCCTGATCCGGCAGGTTGACGGCCCTCGTCTCCCACGCACCTTCTTCGCTTCCACCGACACTCTGTTGCAGAAAGGTTTCGATCATGTCAGCCACCGCGAGCAAGCCCGCCAAGAAAAAGTCGAGTCTCATCCCGCTGGGTGACCGCGTTGTTGTGGAGCGCGAGGAGAGCGAACAGAAGACCGCCGGCGGCATCCTGCTGCCCGATTCCGCAAAGGATAAGCCGGCCCGCGGCACTGTTGTCAGCGTCGGCGAGGGCAAGTTCGACGACAAGGGACACCGTCATCCTCTCCAGGTGAAGCCTGGGGACCGGGTCGTTTTTACGAGCTATGCAGGCGAGGCCTTCAAGGTGGGCGACGACGAACTCCTGCTCATGCGGGAAGACGACATCCTGGCGGTGCTCGGCTGATCTGCGGTTCGGCTCAGCCCATCAGCGATGCTCTGAGTCCCCTGTCGCGATCGTTTCCCATAGTCCACACCGTCTTCAGTCACACATTCCTTTTCTAGAAAACACCTTTTCCGAGGAGATTTGACCCATGTCCAAGATGATGGCATTCGATCAGGAAGCGCGTGAGGCGATGCGTCGCGGTGTGGCCAAACTGGCCCGCGCTGTCAAGGTGACGCTCGGACCCAAGGGCCGAAACGTCATCCTGCAAAAGAGCTTTGGCTCGCCGACGGTCACCAAGGACGGCGTGACGGTCGCCAAGGAAATCGACCTCGAGGATGTCTACGAGAACATGGGCGCCCGCATGGTGCGGGAAGTCGCCAGCAAGACCAGCGACGTGGCGGGTGACGGCACCACGACCGCGACCGTGCTGGCCGAGGCCGTGTTCAACGAAGGACTGCGGGCCGTGGTGGCGGGCGTGAACCCGATCCAGATGAAGGCCGGCATCGAGAAGGCGGTCGAGGACATCGCCGCCAAACTCAAGGAGATGTCGATCCCCGTGAAGGGCAAGAAGGAGATGGCGCAGGTAGCGTCGATCGCCGCCAACAACGACATGGAGATCGGCGAACTGCTTGCCGAGGCCATGGACAAGGTCGGCAAGGACGGCGTCATCACCGTCGACGAGGGGAAGAGCCTCAAGACCGAGGTGGAATGGGTCGAGGGCATGCAGTTCGACCGCGGGTATCTCTCTCCCTACTTCGTCACCAGCCCGCAGCAGATGCAGTGCGTGCTCGAAGACTGCTACGTGCTCGTGTTCGAGAAGAAAATCTCGAGTGTCAAGGACATCGTGCCGCTGCTGGAGGCCGTCGTGAATGCCGGCAAGCCGCTCTTGATCGTCTCGGAAGAGGTGGACGGTGAGGCTCTGGCCACGCTCGTCATCAATCGGCTTCGCGGCACCTTCCAGGTCTGTGCCGTGAAGGCTCCGGGCTACGGCGACCGCCGCAAGGCGATGATGGAAGACATCGCCATCATCACCGGCGCCACTGCCGTGTTTGAGAACCTCGGCATGAAGCTCGAAAATCTTGGTCTGGCCGAACTGGGCCGGGCCAAGAAGGTGATCGTCGACAAGGACAACACCACCATCATCGAGGGTGCCGGCAAGACCGCCGCGATCAAGTCGCGGATTGAGCAGATCCGCCACGAGATCGATGCTGCCACCAGCGACTACGACCGCGAGAAGCTGGAGGAGCGGCTGGCGAAGCTCGCCGGTGGCGTTGCAAAGATCAATGTCGGTGCCGCGACCGAGAGCGAGATGAAGGAGAAGAAGGCCCGCGTCGAGGACGCGCTTCATGCGACGAGGGCTGCTGTCGAGGAGGGCATCCTGCCGGGTGGCGGCGTGGCCCTCCTGCGGGCCAGCTCGCTGGTCAAGCCGAAGGGGCTCTCCGACGACGAGGCGGTCGGCTTCAACATCGTGGTGCGTGCGTGCCGGGCTCCGGTGACGATGATCTCGTCGAATGCCGGCCAGGACGGCTCGATCGTCTGCGAGAAGGTGCTCGCCGGCAGCGGTAACTTTGGCTACAACGCCGCCTCGAACGAGTATGAAGACCTCGTCAAGGCGGGCGTGATCGATCCGGCGAAGGTGACGCGGACGGCGCTGCAAAACGCCACCAGCGTGTCGACGCTGCTACTCACCAGCGACGCTCTGATCGCGGAGAAGCCGAAGGACTCCAAGCCGAAGGCCGGTGGTGCCGGACACGGCGGCGACTATGACATGTATTGAGCCGACTGGTCACGGCGCGTGAGCGCGTGACCGTCAGCGAGCAGATTCAAGGCCGGGGCGTCCGCGAGGACGCCCCGGTTTTTTATCTCATCGACGACCCCGTCCGACGTTCACCGCTTGGGCTTCGTGAGGCTCTCCAGCGACACAAAGCCGTCCCCGCCGCCGGGCACGGCGGGTGGCTGGCAAGGCGGTGCGAAGAACCGCTTCACGAGCGTCCGCGTTAACCAGAGACTGGCGGCGACCGACACGGCGATGGCGAGGAGATCCTGCATGGAGTGGGCCGTGTGACCTCGTGTCGCTGTGATCTAACCGCCGAGCCAGGTGCCGATCTGGTAGGTGGCGAAGGCCGCCAGCCAGGCCAGCACGGTCATGTAGGTGAACGTGACCACGGGCCAGAGCCAGCTGGAGGTTTCGCGGCCGATCACGACGAGCGTGCTGGCGCACTGCGCACACAGCGCGAAGAACACCATGATCGAGAGGGCCACCGGGAGCGTGAAGACCTTGCGATTGGTGCCGTCCCAGGTGGCGGCGCGGAGCCGTCGCACCAGCGCCGTGCCGCCCTCCTCATCGCCGGGATCGATGTCACCGAGATTGTAGATCACCGCCAGCGTACCGAGCACCACTTCACGAGCGGGAAAGCTTGCGATCGCGGCACATCCCAGTCGCCAGTCCCAGCCGAGCGGCCTGACGAGCGGTTCCACGAGCCTGCCCATCCGCCCCAGCACGCTCTGCCGCTGGGCAGCACCGCGGCGGGCGGCGGCGAGCCCGTCGTCGGTGTCGAGGGAGGCCAGTTCCTCCGCCACGTCGGCCCGGTCGGGATCGTCTGGCGGCAGAGTGGCCAGCCGAGTGTTCAGCATTGTGCGGTGTGTGGCCACCTCGGCGTCGATGGCTGGTTCACTGTGGGGATAGCTTGCCAGCGCCCAGATCACGATGCTCACCGCCACGATCAGCGTGCCGGCATTCTGAAGGAATGACCAGACCGCCTCGCGGACACGCTCCAAGACGACCTCCAACCGAGGCCATCTCCAGCCGGGCAGTTCCATCACGAAGGGCTGCGGGGGGCCGCGAAAGATCGTCCGCGAGAGCACGAGCGCCACCAGCGCCGCGGTCACCACGCCCACGGCATACATGCCGGCGAGCACGACCGCCGGCAGCCGCAGCCAGGAAACGCCAACAGCGACGTTGGGTACGAAGGCGCCGCAGAGCAGGAGATAGACCGGCAGCCGGGCGGAGCAGCTCATCAGCGGCGCGACCAGGATCGTGAGCAGACGGTCCCGCGGATTCTCGATCGTCCGCGCGGCCATGATGCCGGGGATGGCGCAGGCGAAGCTGGAGAGCAACGGGATGAACGACTTGCCTCCCAGGCCCACGCCACAGAGCAGCCGGTCCATCAGGAAGGCCGCCCGGGAGAGGTAGCCGCAGCCTTCGAGGATGGCCACAAACAGAAAGAGCATTGCGATCTGCGGCACGAAGACGACCACGCCCCCCACACCCGCCAGCACGCCGTCAACTACGAGCGAACGGATCGCCCCCTCCGGCAGGAGCCCCTCGACCCAGCCGCTGACTGCGTCCATGCCGGCGGAGATTCCATCCATGAGCGGCGTCGCCAGCCAGAAGATCGACGAAAACATCGTCAGCATCGTGGCTGCGAACACGAGCGTGCCCCAGACGCGGTGGGTGAGCAGGTCATCGATCCGCTCGCCGAGCGGCCGTCGGGCTGGCGGCTGCCGCTGCACGACGCCAGTGAGCAGTTCCTCGATCCAGGCGTAGCGGGCGATCGCCTCGCGAGCAGCTGGTTCATGGCGGGCCTCCACGGCTGCCAGATGGGTGCCGAGCCCCTGTGGCGGCAGCGCTGGCGACTTCATCACCGCCAGCACGGCGTCGGCAAGGGCTTCGATGCCGGTGCGTGTTGGCGCCACCACGCGGACCACCGGGCAGCCCAGCCTGCGTGACAGTTCCGTGGCATCGATGGTGATCCCCTTCTCGGCGGCCACGTCGGAGAGCGTCAGGGCGATCACGGTCGGCATGCCGAGGTCGAGTGCCTGAGTGGCGAGATAGAGGTTGCGTTCGAGGTTGGTCGCGTCGGCGACGACGACCACGCAGTCGGGCATGGGTACGCCGGGGAGCCGACCGCGGAGCACATCCACCGCCACCTGTTCGTCGGGGCTCTTGGGCACGAGGCTGTAGGTGCCCGGCAGGTCGATGAGTTCAATCGTCTGGCCGCGATGGGTGAAGCGGCCGATTTTTTCCTCGACCGTCACGCCCGGGTAGTTGCCAATCCTGGTCGGAATGCCCGCCAGCGCTGAGAAGAGCGTGCTCTTGCCGGTATTGGGATTCCCCACCAGCGCGACCACGATCGCCGCGAGGGGGCCGTCAGGCGGAGGGCTCATGGTGTGTGCCGCGTGGTCACTTCGCGATGGCAACGCGGGCCGCCTCATGGCGGCGGATCGAGAGCCGATACCCGCGGAGTTCCAGTTCCAGCGGTCCGCCCAGCGGCGCCGTGCCGACCACGCGGACGTTCACACCCGGCGTTAGCCCCATTTCCAAGAGCCGCAGCGACGTGGAATCACTTCCAGAGACATTGGCCACGCGGGCGACGGAGCCAATGGCCACCTGTTCGAGCGACACGGGAAACCTCCTCAAAGAGCAGACGACTTCGCTGGCGACACGGACCGATTTTGAGTTGAGACTGAGTCTCAATCTATCTATCAGTGTAGAACCTTGGTGTGGTAAGGGCAACTGCTGGGCGTGGAGTGGCTCGAAAATGGCGGGCAGCGGTCTGTTTGTCACAGGCACCGACACGGGCGTCGGCAAGACAGCGGTGGCCGTAGCGATCGTGGCGAGTCTTCGGCAGAACAGCCTCCAGGCGGGGCTGCGGGTGGGCGTCTACAAGCCGGTGGCCAGCGGCTGGAAGCCCGACGACGCCAGCGGGGACGCCCTGCAACTCTGGGCTGCCGCCGGTCGCCCGCTCAGCCCGGAGGCGGTCTGTCCCCAGTCGTTCGCCGCCCCGATCTCGCCGCCGCGCAGCGCCCGCGCCGCGGGCCGCTGTGTTGACGAACAGCTTCTCCGCGACGGGTTTGAAGCGTGGCGGCGGGCCAGCGACATCGTGATCGTGGAAGGGGCAGGGGGACTATTCTCGCCGCTGGCGGAGAAAACGCTCAACGCCGACCTGGCCCGGGACCTCAACCTGCCGCTGGTGGTGGTGGACACGGGCCGACTGGGCGCGATCGGCCGCACGTTGGCCGTGGTTCGCGCCGCGCGTGCCGAGGGGCTCCGCGTGGCGGCGGTGGTGATCTCGCACGTCGAGCCGATGCAGGAACCCGCTGCCGACACGCCAGCCGGGCCCGGGGCGATCGCCCGCGCAAACGTAGCGGACATCTCTGAGTGGATCGATCCGGCGCCGGTGGCCGTGCTGCGGCACGCCGCAGCCGAGTTTGAGCCGTCGATCGACTGGGCACAGCTGGCCCGCGGCTGACGTCAGGCATCCGTTACTATCTTACGCATGGAACCTGCCCTCCAACGCCCCGTCCTGACCGTCGTCATTCCCTGCTTCAACGAGCGGGAGACAATCCGCGAGCTCGTTCGCCGCGTGCGGGAGCAACCGATCGCCGACACAGAGATCATCGTCGTTGACGACGGTTCGCAGGACGGCACCCGCGAGCTGCTGCCGGGGATTTGCGACGAATTTGGTGCCCGTCTCCTCCTGCAGCCGGTCAACCGGGGGAAGGGGGCGGCCCTGAGGACCGGTTTCGCTGCCGCAACCGGCGACATCGTCATCGTGCAGGACGCCGACCTCGAATACGACCCGAACGAGTATGGCCTGGTCATCGAGCCGATCCTGAAGGGCCACGCCGACGTGGTCTTTGGTTCGCGGTTCATGGGAGGCCGGGCGCATCGCGTCGTCTACTTCTGGCACATGGTGGGCAACAAAGCTCTGACTCTGCTCTCGAACATGATCACCAACCTCAACCTCACCGACATGGAAACCTGCTACAAGGCCTTCCGGCGGGAACTCCTCCAGCAAATTCGCCTCGAGGAGGACCGGTTTGGGTTCGAGCCGGAGATCACTGCGAAGGTGGCGCGAGCCGGGGCGAGGATCTACGAGGTCGGCATCTCGTATTACGGCCGCACGTACGCGGAAGGAAAGAAGATCGGTTGGCGGGACGGCTTCCGGGCGATCTATGCGATCCTTCGACATGGACTGTTCGGCTCTGTGACCGGCGTGGTGCGGCCGCCGGCGAAGGGCCCTCATCGGTGAGGGACGGCTGGTTCCCCAGACAGGCGGCAGAGCCAATCGAGCGGACTGTCGGCCATCAACGGGACGCGACCACACTTGCATCCAGTCCCACGTGCGGCCTGGCGGCCCCGCCCGCCTTCAGGTTGCCGATGGAGAGCCGCAGCGTCACCTTCCAGACGCCGTCGGCGTCTGGCGTGACGATCCAGTGAGGCATCACCACCACCGACTGGTGCACCAACTCGAACCCGCCCTCGGACTGGCTCACCGACTGGATCGGAAACGTCCAGACGCCGGCCGCCATGCCGTTGGTCGACTCGCCGAAGGCGAGCCGGGCGTCGATCCCTAGCCAATCATCGACAAGACCGAGCGTCCGCACGGCCGAGAGATCGAGCCGGCCTCCGAGCTCACCAAGATTCCGGTGGTCATGGTCGTAGAAGAATCGCCCTTCGGCACGCGCGGGCATGCCGGCAAAGTTGAGTTCGACCGCGAGATGCTGGCGGAATCCCTGCGGCAGCCCCTCGAGCTTGTAGCCGATCTCCAGCGTTCGCGAGCCCGCCTCCAGCGTGACCGCCTTGGAGAGCGTGAAGGGGATGCCCCAGGCGTTGCCCGTCCGCGTCAGCAGGACCTGGATCCTCCCGGGGTTGCGGCGGATGCTGGCGTCGTAGCTGCCGGCGGCAAAATCGCCCCGCTCGAGTGCCGTTCCCTCGACGATCGCGTTGGCGTCGACGTCGCAATCCCAGAAGTGATCGACGAGGCTCTTCCGCCGCGAGGCGTCGTAGCGGACCATCCGCTCGAGCCCCTCCTGCTTGAACTTCGCCACCTGCGAGGCATCAACCACGCTGCGGGCGTTGCCCGGTCCGGCCAGCACCTGCGCATGGTAGGCCTCAGGCCGGCGGTCGAGCGTGGCGAGGAGATTGTGTTCCTGATCGCGAAGGTCGAGTTCGTAGAGCATGCCGCCCCGTGCCGGCGTGATCCAGGCATCCAGCCCGTCGCTTGCGAGTCGCACCTCCGTCCGGCCATCGAAGTCGTAATCGTCGGTCGTCGCTTCGACCCACGGGGTCTGCTTCCCCTCCGCCCGGTCGGCGGCGCAGTCGGCGGCGATCAGTTCCCGATAGATGGCGTTACGGAGGTGCGGCAGATAGATGCCACCGAAGGCGCCGTGCCAATAGGCGCAGTTGCATTGCCCGCGGTAGAGGGCCTGCGTGGCTTCAGCGATCGCGGCGGGATTGGCGACGGCCTGCTTGCCTGAACCCATGCGCTCTAGCCGCGTGCTCACGGCCATCATGCGGGCGTACATTTCGTTGGCTTCTGGATACCGCATGCGGAAATTCCGCCACGAACCGCCGCGCAAAAACCGCGACACACTGGCGAGCCTGGCATCGGCGGCGCAGGCCAGCCGGGCCTCGATGCAGGCCAGTTGCGACTGCGGCGGCAGCACCCACTCCATCATCTCGCGGTAGCTGCACTCCGGCAGCCAGACCGTGCCGGCGGGCGGCACCTCGCGGACCACCTCCGACGGCAGCGACATCTGGATCCAGTCGGAGTTGGCTTCGAGCAATCCGAAGAAGGTTTCCAGCCAGCCCTCATCGAAGCAGGTCTTCCGGGTGTCGGGCCAGACGCCGAACTTCTCGCCGTCGTCGCCGAACACGGCCAGCGCGCCTGGCCGACGCGACGCCAGATACCGCAGGTGGTCAATTGTGGCCTCGGGCGCCGCAAACGGGATCACGTAGCGGAGATGCTCGCTGACTGGGAAGACGGTGAGCGTGGAGCCATCCCCCTCGGTGAGCCAGTGGCGGTCGAGTTGGTCCTCACTGAGACCGGCCGCCTTGAAGTGGGAGTCGTCGAGAATCGTCCACTCGATGCCGGCGGCGGCGATGTCGCGGGTCATGCCGGGATCCCAGACCCGCTCGGCCACCCACATGCCGGTCACCTTGGTCTTGAAGCGGCGCTCCAGCCACTCCGTCGCCAGCCGGATCTGTCCGATGCGATCCCGCGCCGGCAGCATCGCGAGCACAGGCTCGTAGCAGGCGCCGCCAACGATCTCGATCTGCCCTTCGCCGACCAGACGGGCCACGCGGTCGAGGTAGTCAGGATGGTGGCGATCCAACCACTCCGCCAAGGGCCCGCTGGTGTGTAGGGCCAGCCGGATGCCGGGATGGCGTTCGAGCAATTCCAGTAGCGGCAGGTAGCTGTCGCGGTAGGCCTGTTCGATGACACCGTCGAAATTGCCGACGGGCTGATGATCGTGGAGGACGAAGACGAACCGGACGGCGGGCGACATGGCGAGACCCGGGGGTGGCGCTGGAGAGAGCGGTCCGTGATTGTCAGGCCTGACGACACCCGCGCCAAACGTGGATCTGGCGTTTTCCGATGGCATGAGACGAACTCCGGGGCGTCTCGTGCGGCTGGTGCCGGCTGGGGAAAGTGGATGGGGGCGTTTTCGATCCACGGGGGCGGCGGCAGCTGGCCTGCGGAAAAATCGCCAGTATGCGAGGGCACGCGGAGGTGGCGACCGATCAGGCGTCGCGGAGTAGCCGGGCCGATTCGTGCGGCGTCATCGTGGTGATGTGGCAGCCGGTACCCAGTTCGAAGCCGGCCAGGCCATTGATCCGCGGCAGGATCTCCAGATGCCAGTGCCAGTTGGCGGGAGCCGCTGCGTCGCTGACCGAGTGTGCGTGGGGCAGTTGGTGCAGCCACCAGTTGTAATCGGCCCCGGGACTGAGCCGATCGAGCCGGCCGATGAGAGATTGCGTGAGCTCTGCGACCGCCGCCACGCGGTCGGGGCTCGTGGCATGAAACGATCCTTCAGCCGACCGAGGCAGGATCCAGGTCTCAAAGGGCTGTCGTGGGGCCGGGGGTACCAGGGCCACCAGATCGCCAACCGCCATCACGATGCGATCCTCGGTCACCGCCTGCCGCAAGAGGTTGCCAAAGGGGTCGGTGATGGAGGCCGCTACCGCCAGTTCGGCGGCCAGCATCGGTGGCACAAAGTCGAGGCCGACGAGCTGGCTATGGACGTGCTCGAGCGACGCGCCAGCCTTGACCCCGGAGTTTTTGAAGACCATCGCCCAGGCAATGTCGCCGTGGTCGGCCAGTACAGCCAGCCGCTCCCGGCAGAGTTCCCAGACTGCCCGCCAGCCGGCGGGGTCGATGGCGAGGATGCTCCGCACGTGCGCCGGTGACTCGATCACGACGTCGTGCACACCGTGAGCCGGTTGTGGCCAGTCGTTAGCACTGCCAGCGTTTGGCATTGGCCCAGCGCCGTCGACGGCAATCGGAAACCGGTTGGGGACGATTCGGGCCCGCCAGGGCTCGGCATGGGAACGCGGAGTCCGCAGCAGGTCAGGGGGGGTGAGCGACTCGTTGCCAGCGCAGAACGGGCAGCGGACCGTCGCCCCCTCCAATTCGTTGGGCCGATCGGCTCGGTCGGGGGCGACAACCACCGTCCGGGCGGTGAGCGGATCGTGGCGAAGGTGCGGCGGCTCGTGTGTTGTACGCATGGTTCCTGAGCCGTACACTCGGCACTCCTTTCCTGGAGAACCTTACCATGCTCACCGTCGGCGATGCGTTTCCCCACTACTCCGCCCAGGCCTGCGTCGGCACCGGCAAGGATGACGTCAAACTGCTCAGCAATACCGACTACACCGGCCGGTGGGTCGTCTATTTCTTCTATCCGAAGGACTTCACCTTCGTCTGCCCGACGGAGATCGCCGAATTCAACAAGCAGGTGAAGGCGTTTGGCGACCGCGACACGAGCGTCGTGGGGGGCAGCACCGACAACGAATATTCCCACCTCGCCTGGCGGCGGGCCCATCCCGACCTGACCGACCTGAAATTCCCGCTGATCGCGGCCCAGAAACTCGCGGCCGAACTGGGGATTCTCGAAAAGACTGAGGGCTACTGCCTGCGGGCCACGTTCATCGTCGATCCTCACGGCGTGATCCAGTGGGTGGACGTGAATCAGGGCCGCGTGGGCCGCAACGTGGCCGAGGTGATGCGGGTGCTCGACGCCCTGCAGAGCGACGAACTCTGCCCCTGCAACTGGAAAAAGGGCGACCCCTACGTGAAGCCCGCGTGAAGCCTCCGGTAAGGGAGGGGAGCCCGATGGCCCTGCGGCAATCGACCACCCCGCGGAGTTGGTCGCAGAAATTCGCCGACGCCTTTCGCGGCCTCTCCCGGGCGGTGCGGAGCCAGTCGAGCTTCGCTGTACACCTCGGGATGGCCACGGCCGTCGTGGCAGCCGGGGCCGTGATGCAGGTCTCGCCCGTGGAATGGTGTCTGCTCGTGTTTGCGATCGGCCTGGTGTTGATGGCGGAGATTTTCAATACCGCCATCGAGTCGCTGGCCCGTGGACCAGGCAGCCGACGTCATCCGCGGCTTCGCGACGCCCTCGACATGGCCAGCAGCGGCGTGCTCGTGGCGGCGATCACGGCTGCCGTGATCGGGCTCGTCGTGTTCGGGCCGCGATTGCCGGCGCTCATGTGACTCGGCTCCCCTGCTCTTGACGGGTCTTCCGTCGATTCCCTAGCTTCTCGGGCCCGCCCGGGACTCCCCGGCTGGGCCTGCTCGATCATGGCACGTTTCACGGCACTTATTCTGCGGAGACTATCGCGATGGGAAAACTGTTGGCTGAGGCGATTGGCACGTTCTGGCTGGTACTCGGGGGCTGCGGCAGCGCCGTCCTGGCAGCCGCCTATCCCACCCTCGGTATCGGTTTCCTGGGAGTGTCGCTCGCCTTCGGCCTGACCGTGCTCTCGATGGCGGTGGCGATCGGCCACATCTCGGGGTGCCACCTGAATCCGGCGGTCACGGCCGGACTGGCCGCGAGCGGCCGGTTTCCGATGGCCGACGTGCCGAAATACATCCTCGCCCAGGTGGTCGGCGGGATCGTCGGTGCTGGCGTGCTGTATTTGGTCGCCAGTGGGCTGCCCAGCTTCAATGCAGCAACGAGCGGCTTTGCCTCCAATGGCTTTGGTGAGCACTCCCCCGGCGGCTATCCCTGGCAGAGTTGCTTCATCATCGAGACCGTGCTGACGGCGGTATTTCTCTTCGTGATCCACGGTGCCACCGACAAGAAGGCCAACAGCATGATCGCGCCGATCGCCATCGGCTTCTGCCTGACGCTCATCCACCTGATCAGCATCCCGGTCACCAACACCTCGGTGAATCCCGCTCGCAGCACCGCGACAGCGATCTTCGCCGGCGGCTGGGCGCTGCAGCAATTGTGGCTCTTCTGGGTGGCGCCGATCGTGGGCGGCATTCTGGGCGGCGTGATCTACAAGGCCGTGGCAGATACACACGACTAGCTGCACGCGAAACATGGCATCCTGCCAGTCCCATCGCTTCCGCTCCGGGCTTGTATTCAACTGTGATGCAACCGCCTGAGG
>Ga0304730_1000558_pt1 | contig 31761 bp, 39 predicted proteins | sample M_130628_MF_Meta_FD_190474 | JGI IMG/M metagenome (GOLD analysis project Ga0304730, IMG submission 190474) | Freshwater microbial communities from Lake Montjoie, Canada to study carbon cycling - M_130628_MF_MetaG (v2) (version 2) | ecosystem: Environmental > Aquatic > Freshwater > Lake | place...
AAATTCTTTGTACTGTTTAATTTCCTTGTCAGCCCTTGGGTTTACAAAGCCATTTGCTGTGGAAATAAAGAATTCATTGAGTACAGTTATTACATCTTCCTCATGGTCACGCATACCAATCTGGCGAGCAATGTCTCTGTGTTTTATTGGGTTTTCGTGCAAAAAGTAAAAATCTAGCAAACGCCTGTAAGCCAAATCTTCAAGCAAAGAAAGATGGTGGGTGTGACTTTTGTAGTCACCAATGTGAAACTGGTAATAGTGCATATAGCCCGCTTTTTCAAACCCCTTAAAAAGAAACTGCGGCAGGAGAAGGGGTAACTCTTTTCAGTTGGGGGATCAATCCCAACCTAGCCGTGTTTCAAAAAATTATATACCGTTCAAGCCTTGCTGTAAACAATGACCCGACCATCGGTTCTAGGCAGTCTAACGCTATAAGCCATCTCACGCTTGCTTGTATGGCACTGCGTTTCCCAATTACGCCAATCAAACGCATTAACCGCTTTCTTTGCGGTAACCAAACCCCAGATTGTTTCAGACCCAAACCCTTTGTCAAGCGGCTTTGTGCCTTTTTCCTCAATCAAATTTTCAAGCTCTAGTGTGCGTCTGTGATGATTGACTTGGCTTTTGGAAAACTTAAGCTGAGCCATCAATTGCGCTGTGGTCATTGAGCCGCTGTCAAAAGCGGCAAGGACTTTTTCTCTTGATTTTTGAACCATTTTGGTCTTAAAGATTTGAGTTGATAAATTTGCTTTTTATAGGGCCTCTTTTATAATTACATTTTCTGCAAACCGGAACAACATCCAACGGTTTGTCGTAATCTCGATGGTCATAGCAAGAAGCAATTGATTTGCAATCAGTACATTTGAAGTTTTTTGCTGGCTGTAAAACACCTTTTTTAACAGCATTTTTAACTAATGCAATTGCTTTTTGTTGGTTTTTACCAAATTCATTTTGAATACATTGCAAACAAAGTTTTGCTAAGTGGTGACGGCCTACAATTTTGTTGCCGCAAAATTGACAATTGGATTTCATTAATCAATCACCTCAAACCATTCAGGACGCAACAACTTTAGCTGCCAGATACGCGCTTGGGGTATTGTTTCCCACAGCCAAACCGCCCCCCTGCTGATGCCTAATAGCCTGGCTAACTTGGATTGTGAACCCGCCAACTGGATTGCTTGCTGTTTAGTTATCATGTGCTAAGTATAGCCCAATAGACAAAAAAACAACAAATACCCAACTTTTTTGTGTGGACTTGCATTGTTTGTATAGATTGCTATACAATGCACCTATGCCCAACGCAATTTCGCAGGGTCTTTTAAGAAAGCAAGTATGAAACAAACTTATGTTGTTGAATTCAACACAACACAAACATCCGAAAACTGGTCAAGAATTGAATTTACTTCAATAACCAAGGCTTTAGGATTTCTTTCTTTGATGGTCAAGCGCGGCTGTCATTGCCAAATTTTTCCAACGGTGAATCATGAAAAATAAAATTTTTGACATTCTTGCCGCAGTTGCCATTGGCACTGTGTTTGCCATTCTTTTGGCATGGAGAGGCTAATGGATACAACTATCCTAAAACGCGCTCGTGTGTTGTGGACAAACCCCAACGTTCCACTCTGCACTCAACGCCACAACATCCGCGCATGGGTCAAGTCCATGCGATTTCTTGGCAACAGACATTTACTGGCAAATAAGATTATTAAGAAAGACGAATTATGAAAAAACTTGCGGCCCTAAATACGCCTACTGACATGGAAATTGAAAAACTAAAAGAGCAACTTAAAAAAGCTGATTCCAATTTAGACAAAGCATTTTTTGAAGTAAAAGAATCAATCGGGGCTGAACGAAACAATTTATACCCAATTGAACAATGTGAAGCCAATCAAGAAAAAGCCAGAAGCAATTGGAGTCAAGCTAACGCAGAAGTGCAACGCATCAGAAAACATCTTAGAGAACTCGGAGTAAGAATATGAATGAAACACCAATCGGAAAACAAATTGCCGCAGCCTTTGTCAAAGCACAAATGGCTTTTGGCCCTGCTTTAAAGACTGCCACAAACCCGCATTTCCGTTCACGCTATGCTGACCTGTCTGCTTGTGTCGAGGCCGTTATGGACGGTTTAAACCGCAACGGCATAGCTATGATTCAGCAATGCTCAGAATCAGATACCGGAGTGATCGTAGAAACCGTGTTTATTCATGAATCTGGCGAAATGCTGAACTGCGGCAAACTCCACGTTCCCGCCGTCAAGCACGACCCACAAGGTTACGGCTCGGCTTTGACATACGCTCGGCGTTACTCATTGATGGCTGCTTGCGGTATAGCGCCAGAAGACGATGACGGAAACGCCGCCAGCCGCAAGACGGAGATCAAGAAGTCTGAGGTTGATGAATCAAGAATGGCTGATATGTTGGCGGCAATCGAGGCCACCACCACTGAAGAAGACTTAAAGAAGGCTTACGTTGGGGCTTATGCTTACGCTAACGGTGAACCCACTTGGCAAAAACGTGTTATTGCGATTAAAGACAAGATGAAGGGGAAACTGTAATGGAGCAAAGATCACCAGAATGGTTTGCGGCTCGATTGGGCAAAGTGACCGCATCGCGGGTAGCTGATGTAATTGCCAAGACAAAAACGGGTTATAGCGCTAGCCGAGACAATTACATGGCCCAACTGGTTTGTGAGCGCATGACCGGAGTGCAAGGTGAGAGTTTTACCAATGCCGCAATGCAATGGGGAACAGACCAAGAGCCTTTAGCGAGAGCAGCATACGAGGCCGCACAAGACGTTTTAGTGGACGAGACAGGCTTTGTCATCCACCCAAGGATTCAAGAGGCTGGAGCGTCCCCTGATGGCCTTGTGGGTATGTTTGGGCTTATCGAGATCAAGTGCCCCAATACGGCGACACACATTGAGACTATCTTGAGCGACAAAGTGCCTGGCAAGTACATCACTCAGATGCAATGGCAAATGGCGTGTACCGAAAGAGATTGGTGCGACTTTGTGAGTTTTGACTCCAGAATGCCTGAAGGACTCCAGTTGTTTATTAAACGGGTTAAATTCGACCCTATTTATGTAAAAATGTTGGAGTATGAAATCCAAGAGTTTTTAGACGAGCTAGAAACAAAAATTAAGAACCTCAACGAAAGAAAAAATGGCCACAGTACTTAAAGAACTTAGCGTTATCACAGGCAAATACACTGACGCTACGGGCAAAGAAAAGAACCGATATACACGAATTGGGTCTATCATTGACACAAAGAATGGTGAAATGCTTAAAATTGACGTTATCCCAATGATGGAGGGCGCTTGGTCTGGATGGGCATATATCAACGATCCCCGTCCTAAAGAATCAAAAGACGAAGACATTTCTTTTTAATGGCCTAACTGGATACTCCTCCAGAAAGTCGGGTGCTGGCAGGCCATCCGCATAGGTCAAAGTCTGCCACTTTTAAGGATAAATTATGAAATTCTCAGATTTTTTTGGTGGTCACCCCTTGAACTTGTTTCCGCGAGTTCGCAAAGATGATCCGGTGACAAGTTATGAAGCGGCGGACAGCATAAAAGACAAAGCCCCAGACCACTGGGACGAAATCACGAATTGCTTAGTTAAACACGGGGCGCTAGGCAAAGACGGTATTTCTAGCAAAACAACGTTGGATCCTAACCAAGTTGCTAGGCGGTTAAGCGAGATGGAGCGCCTTGGTTTAATTGAGCAAACGGGAAATAAAGTAAAGTCAAACACGGGCAGAAATGAACGTGAATGGCAAATTTGTGTAAAATAACAGCAGGCGTTTCCGCCTCAAATTTCAAGGAAATATCATGGGCAAGATGGATTCAAGCAAAGGCGTGAAAAGCGTCACTGGCGCAACCCCACCTAAAGGTGCAACCGCATCGGATATGAGTGGTGAGCGCAAAGGCAAAATGGTCGGTGGCGTTGCTATGGGCAAAGAAGATGCTACAAGCGCTGACAAGAAATTTGACGGTGGACGTAGCTCCGGCATTTGCTACACTCACACACGGTCAGAATACCGTTAACGAAACCACGCAGTCGTGCATGACTGCGGGTTTCTAACCAACCAACTATAAGGAGTTGAATGGCTGCTGACAATTGTAAAGCCTGTAGATATTTCCAAGACCACGGGCCTATGGGAATATGCAGGCGCTTTCCCGCATACGTTAACCGCCACCATACTGAGATATGTGGCGAGTTTTCGGCGTTGCCTGTTGAAATGTTGGTTTTGCCAGTTAAGGAAATGACTGAAGTAAAAAAACAACGTGGGAGGCCAAAGAAATGAAACTTACGCCTTTACGCGACAAAATCATTGTCAAGCCAGAAAAACGAATCCAGAGTATCCTGTACGTCCAGACCGCCGAGGCTGAATCTGTGGGTTATGTGGTAGCTGTTGGCCCTGAAGCGGCTAAACACTTAAACGTGGGCGAAAAGGTTTATTTTGGAACGCTTGCCAAAGACTACGGGAATGAATACCTCAAGTTTGAGGAATTGAAGATTAACAACGAGCGCCATCTTAAAATGAGTTGGCAAGACATTTGCTTTGTGGAAGAACTATGACTGAAGACCAAATCAAAAGCCGCTTGGAAGAACTGAAAAGCCAAGCTAAAGTAATGGAAGGCAATCTCTACGCCATTCAAGGCGCTATGCAAGACTGTCAATATTGGTTAACCCAATTGGAGAGCAAAGATGCCGTCCAAGAAGAACCACGACAAGCCGATTGAGCATAAAACCACGGGTAAGGGTAAAACCTATAACCCAACGGAAAAAGGTGCGGGTATGACCGCTAAAGGTCGTGCGGAATACAATGCTAAGAACAACAGTAATTTAAAACCGCCAGCACCTAACCCTAAGACAAAGAAAGACGAGGGCCGCAAGGCATCTTTCTGCGCTCGTATGGAAGGTGTCGTTAAAAACGCTAAAGGCCCAGCGGAACGGGCCAAAGCATCACTTAAGAACTGGAACTGTTAATGAGCAAATATTGTTGTCCCAAATGCAAACAATTTAAACTGAGACTTGCTGATTCAGATAGTATGTATGTTTGTGAAAACTGCAATCTTTGGTGGTATTCAGATGAGGTGCAATCAAAATGAAACCAGGACTCTACGCCAACATCCACAAAAAACAAGAACGTATAGAACGTGAAAAGAAAGAAGGCAAGCCTGTGGAGAAGATGAGAACGCCAGGCTCCAAGGGCGCTCCCACTGCCAAAGCCTTTAAAGAATCCGCTAAGACTGCCAAAAAATGACTGAAGCCGAAACTCCCCAAAAGCGTCCAGTAGGCCGCCCATCCCTTTATGACCCCGCATATTGCGAACAAGTCATAGAGTTGGGGAAAATCGGTAAAAGCGTTGAGGCAATAGGCGCTATTTTAGGTGTCGGCACTAAAACTTTATACAACTGGCGGGATGAGAATCCAGAATTTTTACACGCCTTGGAGTTAGCCAAAGAGTTTGAGTTGCAATGGTGGGAGGATATAGCCCAAATGCACATGATTGAGAATAGGGAAAGCGACAAGATCAACGCTTCAATCTGGTCGCGCTCAATGGCTGCAAGGTTCCCAAAGAAGTACCGTGAGAGCACAAAGACGGAGATTACAGGCGCTGATGGCGCTCCACTAATCTCTGGCATACAGGTCACCTTTGTTAAGCCTGAATGAGTGAAGTCAGTGGATCAATCAAAAAAGCGGAGTTTCCTGAGAAGCTCAGTTGCCTATTTCAGCCAGCTAAGTCTCGCTATCGCGTCCTATATGGTGGTCGTGGAGGCGCTAAGTCATGGGGAATTGCTCGGGCTTTACTGATTAAAGGCGCTAAAGACCCGCTACGCATCCTCTGCGCCCGTGAGTTTATGACCTCAATGAAAGACTCGGTGCATAAGCTCTTGTGTGACCAGATAGATGACTTGAGCCTTGGCGGGATGTACGAAATCACTCAAAGCTCAATTAGGGGCAAGAACGGCACTGAGTTTTTCTTTGTGGGTTTACGGAACAACATTTCAAACGTCAAGTCTATTGAAGGGGTTTCAATTGCTTGGGTAGAAGAAGCCCAAACGGTTAGCGCAACCTCATGGAATACCCTAATCCCCACGATTCGCGCTGATAACTCAGAGATATGGGTTAGCTTTAACCCTGAGTTAGAAACAGACGAGACTTACCAGAGGTTTGTGGTCAACCCTCCTGAAAACTCGGTGGTCACTAAGATCAATTGGAATGATAATCCTTGGTTTCCTGACACGCTACGGCTTGAGAAGGACTCGCTCAAGCTACGGGATATGCAAGCCTATAACACCGTTTGGGAGGGCATATGCCGACAAACAGTGGATGGTGCGGTGTTTGCTAGAGAACTTCAGCAAGCGGACATGGAAGAACGAATTACAAGAGTAGGATATGACCCATCAAAGCCCGTACACGCTGTATTTGACCTTGGTTGGAGCGATGCGACAGCTATCTGGTTTGTGCAGTTTATCGGCATGGAAACGCGCCTTATTCGATATATCGAAGACTCGCAAAAGACGATCACGGACTACCTTGCTAAGATGCAGACATTCGGCTATGTCTATGACACTCTCTGGCTCCCACATGATGCGGAGAACAAAACCCTTGCGGCGGCGGGAAGATCAATTGAGCAAATTGTTAAAAGTGCAGGTTATAAAACAAAGATTATTCCACGCACACCAGTAGTAGATTCAATCAACGCCGCCCGTACATTATTCCGAAATTGTTGGTTTGATAGGGAAAATTGCCATGATGGGCTACAATGTTTGCGTCACTATCGCTATGAGGTAGATGCTGAAACTAAACAATTTAGTAAAAACCCGTTGCATGACCAGTACAGCCACGGTGCAGATGCCTTTCGTATGCTTGGATTGATGGTAAACGAGCCTAAGAAACGCGCTCCACCAAGGCCAAGTTATCAAATGCCTAATTCATGGATGGCCTAAATATGAGCGATTCCCAATCGGATTACGATCCAATCATTGACGAGGCTAAACAATTCCTCAAGCTCTGCAACGATGCGGAGACAATGAACCGCCAACAAGGGTTAGAAGACCTCAAGTTTGTTTCCGCTGGTGAGCAGTGGCCCGTTGAACTACAAAATAGCCGTAACCTTGAATCACGGCCCATTTTGACGATTAACAAGCTCGATGGTTATTGCCGACAAGTCACAAACCAACAAAGACAACAACGCCCACGGATTAAAGTCCACGGGATGAATAACCAAGCGGACGCAAAGACTGCGGATGTGCTAGAAGGCATCTGTCGGCACATTGAGGTTAACTCTAACGCTGATAATGCCTACGACACCGCTTTTGATTACGCTGTGCGAATGGGATGGGGTTATATCCGGCTGATTACTAAATACCTTAGTGACGAGAGTTTCGATCAGGAAATTTACATTGACGCTGTGGATAACCCGTTCACAGTTTACTTTGACCCTAATTCAACCCGCATTGATGGTTCAGATGCGGAGCGTTGCTTAATCACCACAATGATTAGCAAAGAGAAGTTCAAAGTCATGTACCCAGATGCGGACGATGGCAACGGCACATCCTTTAGCCAACGGGGAACGGGTGATTCTCAGTCTGAGTGGATTACAAAAGAGGACATTCGGGTTGCGGAATACTATTACGCTGTAATGGAAAAGGCCAAGCTCTATCTATTGAGCGATGGCACTACCCAATATGCGGATGGCAAAGACTTCTTTGCTCGGGTTGAGGCATCTGGCTTGACTATTGAAAATGAGCGCGAATCTTACAAGCGCACAATTAAATACAAAAAACTAACCGCCATCGAGATTCTTGAGGAACGTGATTGGCCTAGCCGTTACATTCCGATTGTTCCGGTTTACGGTCGTCATGTTGTAGTTGGTGACAAGCGCCACAAGTTTGGTATCGTTCGCCATGCCAAAGATGCACAACGGATGTATAACTTCTGGCAGACCACCATCACTGAATCGGTGGCATTGGCTCCAAAGGCCAAATGGATCATGGCAGAAGGCCAAGACGAAGGCCACGAAAACGAATGGGCGGCTGCTAACGTTAAATCATTCCCACTGCTCCGTTACAAACAAACGGACATTGATGGTCAACCCGCGCCTGCACCAACTCGCCTTCAGCCTGAACCGCCCCCAGCAGGCGTTATGGCGGCTTCACAGGCCATTAACCAAGACATTGCCACTCTAATGGGCATTTACGACCCGTCACAGCAGATGCCTGGCAACATTTCCGGCAAAGCCTTGAATGGTCAGCAACAACAAGTTGACCTTACTAACTTTGACTTTTACGACAACCTTACAAAGTCAATTGCTCATGTTGGTAAGATCATTCTCGACTTGACTCCTAAGATTTACGACACTCAACGGGTGATGCGAATCATTGGCGCTGATGGTAAACCGGACTTGGTGACCATTAACGAAGCCAAACAAAATGCGGAAGGCGTTTGGCAAGTGCTTCACGACCTAACAATTGGGCAATATGATGTGGTGATGGAGACAGGGCCAGGCTACAACAGCAAGCGTCAAGCCGCCGTGGAATCCATGATGCCTTTATTTTCTGGCAATGCGGAATTGTTCCATGTTGCCGGAGATTTGTTGTTCAGGAACATGGAGTTCCCAGGCGCTGAGACTATTGCCGACCGTTTGGCGGCGGCTAACCCATTGGCCCAGATTGACGATAAATCAGACATTCCTCCGCAAATACAGATGCAATTGGCACAAGGTAAACAGCAAGTTGACCAACTCAATCAGCAAGTTCAAGCAATGCAAATGGCGATTAAACAACGTCAGGATATTGAGCAAGTCAAACAAGACAACGAAACTAAACGTGAGTTGCTCCGTCAGACCGCCAAAGCGCACAACACCGAGACTATGGCTGAAGTAAAGGTCAACGACCAGAATACTCGTGCCATCACTAGCCAAAACAAGACGGAAATTGATGCAATTGTTCAGCTATTGTTGCACCACATGGACACGTCAAGACTTCAGCAAGAGATTGAAAAGCGTAATGTTGACCAATACGAAGCAATGCAAATTGCGGCACAAGACATTGAATCGGGTTCAAATCCGTTGACGCAACAATGATTTAGTGGTAGATTAACCACAAACCTTACCCGTGAGGTTCACGGGGCAAATCCTTGAGGCAACTCATGCAAAGCGAAAAAGAAGCTGGTCAGGTACTGACTAGCGAGAATGCGGCAGATTTTTACTTCTCAAAAATGGGAATAGCTCCTAAATCTGAGCCTGTGGCTGAAGTTGAGGCAACTCCTTCAGAGCCAGTTGAAGAAAATAGCGAGAGTGTTTCTGAAGAAGAAAAAGAAGCCAAACCGACAGAGGAACGTAAACCGAATCCAAAACTCGAAAAGCGTTTTACAGATATAACCCGCCAACGGGAGGAAGCGCGAAAAGAAGCGCAAACCGAACGTGACGCAAGGGTGAAACTGGAAGAAGAAGTAAAGGCTTTGCGACAACAATCAACGCCAAAAGCAACGAATGTAGAAGCAAAGCCTCAGCCAAACCAATTTGAGGATGCTTTTGAATATGCAGAAGCACTCGCAGAGTGGTCAACTGAGCAAGCGTTAGTAAGACGAGATCAAGAAGATGTAAATCGTAGGGCCGATGCGGAACGCCAAAAAGTCATTCAGACTTGGGCCTCCAAAGTGGCAACAGCGAAATCCGAGCTTCCTGATTTTGATGACATGGTGGCATCTAGTGATGTGGTCGTTCCCGATCATGTTCGTGATGCAATTTTAGAGAGTGAAGTGGGGCCACGAATTCTTTATGAACTCGCTGACAACGCTGAACTTGCTAAAAAGATCACCGGAATGTCGCTAAGTGCTTCTTTGCGCGAGATTGGAAAGTTAGAGGCAAGGTTTGAGAGCAAAACTGAGACTAAGCCAAGTAATCCTGTCGGAAGAAGTAAAGCACCAACGCCGATCAATCCGATTCGGGGCACTGGAAGTAGCATGAGTGTAGAAGTGGACTCCAATGGAGCATTCCACGGCACATATCAGGCATGGAAAGCGGCCCGTAAAGCCGGAAAGATTCGGTAACCATGTTTTTTAATTTAAGGAAATGAAATGAGCAATACTCTGCTTACCATTAGCAAGATCACCAACGAAGCGTTGATGGTCTTGGAAAACGAGTTGACTTTCACCTCAGAAGTAGACCGTAATTATGATGACCAATTCGCCGTTGTCGGTGGCAAGATCGGTAACACGGTCAATGTCCGCAGGCCAGGCAGGTTCATCGGAACAACTGGCCCCGCTTTGAACGTTGAAGACTTCAATGAGACTAGCGTTCCCGTTACTTTGTCCACACAATTCCACGTTGATACCCAATTCACCACACAAGATTTGGCTCTGTCTCTGGATATGTTCTCTGATCGCGTTCTGAAGCCTGCTGTGGCTGCTATCGCTAACAAGATTGACCGTGATGGTTTGTCCTTGGCGGCTTCTCAGACTGCCAACATTGTTGGTGTCGCTGGTACTCCTCCAACTGGTCTGATTACCTATCTGACCGCTGGCGCTTACCTCGACTCTGAAGGCGCTCCTCGTGACGGTCGCCGTTCATGTATCGTTGAACCCTTTACATCTGCCACCATCGTTGACTCTTTGAAGGGCTTGTTTGTCCCTCAAGAGGCTATTGGCGAGCAGTACCGTAAGGGTTTGATGGGCCGTGACTCTGCTGGGGTGAATTGGAAGCTCGATCAGAACGTTGTGTCTCAGACATTCGGTTCTTGGTCGGCAAACACCATTGCTTGCAACGTGACTACCGCCACTGGCTTTCTGACCTCCGGTTGGGCACAGTATTCCACCATCGCTTTGACTGCTTCATCTGCTTCTACCCTGAATGCGGGTGATGTGTTCACAATCCCTGGTGTGTTTGCTGTTAACCCACAAAACCGTCAGTCTTATGGCAAGCTGCGTAACTTTGTGGTTCAGTCCACCACTGCTGTTGGCACTTCTGCTACTAACGTAGTGGTTAGCCCCGCCATCATCACTAGCGGTCAGTTCCAAAACGTCAACGTGACTACTACCAGCTCACAAAACATCACAGCGTTTAACAACACTGGCGTGTCTAGCCCACAGAACATAATGATGCACCGCAATGCGTTTACGCTGGCGGTGGCTGACCTGGAGTTGCCTGATGGCGTTCACTTTGCTGGTCGTGCTAGTGATAAAGAAATTGGATTGTCAATGCGTGTAGTACGTCAATATACAATTAACAACGATTCAATTCCAACACGTTTGGATGTGCTTTATGGTTGGGCGCCTCTCTATCCTGAGTTGTCTTGCCGCATTGCTGCTTAATCATTTTTAAAGGAAAAATATCATGGCTAATCCAGGACCAGCTTCCACCATTGCCGCCCACCCACAGAATGTCTTGTCAAACCAAGCTCTGCGCGTAATCGGCACAATCAAAAACGTTCCCGCTAACGCTGTTGCTAGCTACGCAATCCCTGTCGCCAACTCATCGGTGTTCTTGTTGCAATCCCTGATTGTTACTAACCTGAACAACGCTGGCGCTGCCGTAACCCCAACGGGTTTGGCTATGGGCATTGCTACAACTTCTGGCGGTTCTAGCTTGTACGGTGCTATCACCGCTGCAAACTTGGCCTCTATTGCTGGCGCGTCTTTGGTTGCTCCTACTGCTCAAACAACTGCAAACACTGTTCAGAATTTGTACCTGAACGTGACTGCGGCTTTGACCACAGCAGTGCCAGGCGCTACCTTTGACGTTTACGTCTACGGTTACGACTTCAGCGTCCCATTCTAAATAGGACGTTATGCTGAAAGAAAAAGCCGTCCTCAAAAGGGGTGGCTTTTTTCTTTTAAAGGTATAATTTAAACATTCTGCAAAGGAATAATCATGGCAAATTCTCAAGCTATTGGCGCGGCTTACTTAGATCAAAACATCATTGGTGCTAATTATTCGCTCGTAAATTCGGTTACTGGTCAAGTTGGTTACACAACCGGAAGCCCATCAATTTCCGTCACATCTGTTACTCAAATTACAAGCAAAGCAACTGGCGTAACTATCAATGCAGCCGCTGGTCAAATTGTTACTCACAATGCTGCTCTCGCAGCAGGTGCTGAAGTGGCATTTGTGGTTACAAACAATATGGTTAGCGGATACGACATTCCTGTTTTGGCTGTTGCTTCGGGCGGCGCTACCGCCGGAACTTATTTGCTTTCTGTTGCCGCAGTTGCAAATGGTTCATTTACTGTTGTAATTTCCAATTCAAGCACTGGCTCTTTGAGTGAAGCTCTGACGCTGAATTTTGGCATCTTGCACGTTGCTCAACTGTAATCATGTCTAACACTACTGTAATCCGAATTGGTGGCAAAACCGTAGCACTCAGTGTTACGGCTTCTGCTCACGCTGCGGTGCAGTTGACAGGAAACACAAATGACCAAATTAACTTCGTTTCGTGCCTAAATACAGGTGCTGTAAGCGTAGCGATTCGGTTTAGTCCACTGTCTACTGATGCGGCAACGTTGCCTGTTGATGGAACCGTTGGTGACTTTTTGTTACCTCCGCTAATGACAAGGCCAATTGTTTTGGCTTGTCCTCCTATTAATATGCAAATCCCATGCTATGTAACGGCTATCGGCTCTGCCGCTGGCCCAAGCCTAGTTTATTTGACTCCAGCAGTGGATCAATCGTAATGAATAGCGCCACTCCGGTGGCGTTTTTTTTGACTGCAAGGTAATCCTATGGGAAAAATAGTCTTTAGCTCAACACTTGGCGGTCAAACGAATGTGGTCGCTCAAGAAACAGCGTCCACATATTCTTTAACTTTGCCTTTAGTGACAAGCACATTTGCAACCACTACGGGCACAGAAACTCTTACAAACAAAACATTTGTTAGCCCCGCATTAGGCACTCCGGCAAGCGTTACGCTGACAAATGGCACAGGCTTGCCTTTGTCCACGGGTGTAACCGGAATCTTAGCTGTTGCTAAAGGTGGATCAGGAACCGCAACTCCGTCCTTGGTCGCTGGCTCAAACGTCACCGTAACGGGCACATGGCCTAACCAAACAATTGCGGCTACGGGCACTGGCGTTACTTCGGTAACCGGAACAGCACCCGTGGTGTCCTCCGGTGGCACTACACCCGCAATTAGCATGGCGGCGGCAACTACCTCGGTTAATGGTTACTTGACCTCAACCGATTGGACTACGTTTAACGGAAAATACTCTACCGGAGGTGCTTTAGGCACTCCGTCTTCGGGTACGGCTACAAACTTAACCGGATTGCCTCTTACCACTGGTGTAACGGGTGTTCTTCCGGTTGCAAACGGCGGTAACGGAACGGCAACTCCGGCTCTAGTAGCGGGTACAAACGTAACGATCTCAGGCACTTGGCCTAATCAAACAATTAACTCAAGCGGTAGCGGCTCTGGCACAGTCACTTCTGTTGCGACAGGAACTGGCCTTACTGGTGGCCCAATTACCACAACAGGCACAATTGCCTTGGCAAACACTGCGGTAACTGCTGGCACATACACGGCTGCCAACATTACCGTTGATGCCCAAGGCCGTATTACAGCGGCTGCTAACGGCTCTGGTGGCGGTGGTGGTACGGTTACCTCCGTTGCTGCAACAGTGCCTTCGTTTTTGTCTGTTACCGGATCGCCCATCACAACGTCAGGCACTTTGGCAATTTCGTACAGCGGAACAGCCTTGCCAGTGCTTAACGGCGGTACAGGCGTTACAACTTCAACCGGAACGGGCGATGTAGTGTTGTCTACTTCGCCAACACTGGTAACACCATTGTTAGGCACACCGACTTCGGGTGTAGCCACTAACCTGACAGGCTTGCCCTTAACCACGGGTGTAACAGGCACTTTGCCACTTGCCAACGGTGGCACAGGCCAAACCACTGCGGCGGCGGCTATTACGGCCCTAACAGGCTCACAAACAAGTGCTTATTATTTGCGTTCTAACGGCACAAATGCCACGTTGTCGGCGCTTGCTGCGGCTGACTTGACAGGCACTGTTGCTATTGCAAGCGGTGGCTCTGGTCAAACTACTGCACAAACAGCAATGAACGCATTTGCGGGTGCTGTGACTTCTGGCTCTTACCTTCGCGGTAACGGCACAAACGTGGTCATGGCAACAATCCAAACTGCGGATGTGCCTACGCTGAACCAAAACACCACGGGAACGGCTGCTAACGTAACCGGAACCGTGGCAATTGCTAACGGCGGTACAGGCCAGATAACAGCGGCGGCTGCTATCACTGCACTGACGGGCGCACAGACCTCGGCTTATTACTTACGGTCAAACGGCACAAACTCAGTCTTGGCGGCGCTGGCGGCGGCTGATGTGACGGGCACTTTGGCGGTGGCTAACGGCGGTACGGGTGTAACGACAAGCACAGGCACAGGTTCTGTTGTTCTATCGACCTCACCGACTTTGGTTACTCCTTTGCTTGGTACGCCGACATCCGGTGTGGCAACCAACTTAACTGGATTGCCACTGACCACAGGTGTCACAGGAACCTTGCCTGTAGCCAACGGCGGTACTGGCCTCACAACCCTGACTGCTGGTTATATCCCATACGGCAATGGCACATCGGCATTGGGCAACGAGTCCAATCTGTCTTATGACGCTACAAACAACCGCCTAAGTGTGGTTGGTACGGGTTACAGCCCTAACATTGCTTTGACTGATGCGGCTACAGTCGCTTGGGACACCACAACAGGCCAAGTGGCTACCTTCACTTTTGTGTCCACAAACAGGACGATGGGAGCGCCTACAGGTCTTGTGTCTGGCGCTTTTTATGCTCTGGCAGTGATTCAAAACTCTGGTAGCAACACACTGACTTGGAATTCAATTTTCAAGTGGGCCTCTGGCACAGCGCCAACACTGTCCACTGCCGCATCTGCCAAAGATTACTTTGTGTTCCGAACTGACGGTACAAACTTGTACGAGCAAGGCCGTTCACAGGCGGTTGCATGACCTTTCCCGTCTTATCAGCTAACGGCCCATCGGGTTACAACTTAACCCGTTCTTTGCGGTTTCGCTCTAGCGCAAGTGCGTATTTGAACCGCACACCCGCCACGGCTACAAACCGCACAACATGGACATGGAGTGGGTGGGTTAAATTGTCTGTTAATGGAAATATTAACAGTATTTTTACAACGCGCTATGTTGCTTCTGGCCCAAGTGCTACGGGTATTCGTTTTCTTTCTGGAAATACACTTGATGTATTTCAGTACACAAGTGGTTCGCTTGATTGGCAAGTAACGTATACGCCTGTTTATCGTGATCCATCTGCTTGGTATCACTTTGTCATTGCGGTAGATACAACACAGGCTACATCTACTAACAGGGTTAAATTCTATGTTAATGGCGTTCAAGTAACTGCCACTACAACCGGATCGTATCCCACGCAAAACAGCAACACTTACGTTAATTCAACTAATAATCACGCAATTGGTACATTGATGTATGGGGACGGGCCAATTACTCCAATTCAAGGACTTGACGGTTACACGGCTGAAGTCAACTTTGTTGATGGTCAAGCCCTAACCCCATCATCGTTTGGCTCAACCAACGCTACCACAGGCGTATGGCAACCTGCTAAATACACAGGCACATACGGCACAAACGGGTTCTACCTGCCTTTCACAGACAACTCTGCGCTGACTACCGCATCCAATGCAGGTCTAGGCAAAGACTTTTCGGGCAACGCCAATTATTGGATAACCAACAACATCAGCATTACTGCGGGTGCAACATACGACTCGATGACTGATGTGCCGACACTGACCAGTGCGACTGCGGCTAACTTTGCTGTATGGAATCCTAATTATAAAGACACTACAGCAAATACAACATCTACTTCAAATGCCAATTTAACTACAAATGGTCAATTTGCGTTTTCAAGTATAGGCGTAACAACAGATAAATTTTATTTTGAATTAACGATTGGAAGTGCAAATAATCAATTTGTAGGAGTTTGTGCATCGCCATATGCAGGTGCAAATTTAAGAGCCTATAACAAAGATGGCACTTATTACACGGGTTCTGGTTGGATTTCTTATGGTGCTACATATACAACAAGTGATGTGATTGGTGTTGCGCTTGATATGACTAATCAAACAATTGAGTTCTTTAAAAATAATACAAGTCAAGGTCAAAAAACAAGCATAGGTTTATCAGGTCAAACAATATTCCCAATGATTTATGTTGAATCAAGTGGCGGCATAACAGTCAACTTTGGTCAACGCCCATTCAGCTACACCCCACCAAGCGGCTTTGTTGCGCTGAACACATACAACCTGCCAGCAAGCACAGTTCCAAACGGTGCGGTTTACATGGCGGCTACGCTGTACACGGGTACGGGTGCATCCTTGACTGTTGCTAATACTGTAGGATCGGCATCCTTTCAGCCTGATTGGGTGTGGATTAAATCGCGTTCTGCGGCTACCGATCACAAGCTGACTGACGTTGTACGCGGCGTGACCAAAGCGTTAGCTACAAATCAAACAGTCGCAGAAACAACAGATACTCAAGGTTTGACTGCATTTGGTTCTACTGGCTTTACAGTGGGCACAAACACTGACTACAACAACTTGTCAGCAACGTATGTTGCTTGGCAATGGAAGGGTGGCGGCACTGCTGTATCCAACACCTCTGGCTCTATCACATCATCTGTAAGCGCCAACACGACATCTGGGTGCAGTGTTGTAGGTTATACGGGTACAGGTGCTAACGCTACTGTAGGGCATGGATTGGGTGTGGCTCCAAGCATGATTATTGTTAAAACAAGATCAGTCGCCGCAAACGATTGGCGGGTATACCACGCCTCACTTGGTGCGACAAAATACATCAATTTAAATGAAGCACTTGCAGCAGCGGTATATGCTTTAAATTGGAATAATACAGAGCCAACATCATCAGTATTTACCATTGGTACTAATAGTGCAGTAAATACTAGCGCAGGAACTTATGTCGCCTACTGCTTTGCCGCAATCAAAGGTTTCAGCGCATTTGGTAGCTACACGGGCAACGGGTCTGCTGATGGGCCGTTTGTGTACACGGGTTTTCGTCCCCGTTGGATTATGCTAAAAAACTCCAGCGAGGCTTATGACTGGTATGTATTTGATACATCAAGGAACACATACAACTTGACAAACATCAGTTTGTATCCTGACCTTAACATTGCTGAAGGCACATCAAGCGTTTCAGTGTTAGATGTTCTGTCTAATGGATTCAAAATGCGAGGCGCTTCTGGTGGAACAAATCCGGTCAGTACTTCTACAATGATCTACGCCGCCTTTGCCGAAAACCCATTTCAAAATTCTTTAGCAAGGTAACCCCATGTTTGCAATCGTCCAAAACAACACCATTGTCCAACTCGTACCAGAGGGTACAGCATTCACACTTGATGATGTGCAATACCCTGCCAACTGGTGCAACCTGTCTACCCCTGAAGAAAAGACCGCCATCGGCATGGTCGATGTGATTTACGGTCAAGCACCGTCAGACATCTATTATTGGGTAACGCAGAATGCGCCAGCCTTGGTTGACGGGCAAGTTGTAGTCACTTACACCTCAACCCCCAAAGACTTGGACGCTACCAAGGCCAATTGCAAGTCACAGATCAACGCTACGGCTTACAGCCTCTTGTTGCCAAACGATTGGATGGTGGTTAAGGCCACTGAAACAAGCACACCAATTGATCCAGCGTGGAATACTTGGAGACAATCCATCCGTACAACGGCGGCTGATTATGTAACTGCAATCATGGCGGCGGCTGATATGCCAGCCCTTGAGGTAGTGATGGGTAATGTTACTTGGCCTCACGACCCTGATTATGTTGAGCCACAAGCACAAGGTCAAATATGATTACTTGGTCAATTGACGCAATGAACTGCTATCCTGATGTGGATGGCAAAAAAGACGTTGTTTTTAATGTCTTTTGGCGTTGTTCTGGCACAGATGGAAATTACAATGCTTCTGTGTACGGATCGGAACAAATTAGCGCCACATCCGAGTTTACGCCTTATGAATCGCTAACCCAAGACCAAGTAATTGGATGGGTAAAAACGGCATTAGGTGATAAAGTGGCATTGTGCGAGGCTGACGTTACAAAACAAATCGCAAATCTTGCGAATCCACCGATTAAAACCCCTGCGTTGCCTTGGTAAAGGATAAACATGACAGTCAACATTTCTTCTTATGCTGGCGCTGGTTGGCAACTCTTTGACAATAACGGAGTGCCTTTAAGCGGTGGATTTCTCTACTCTTATTCGGCGGGAACAACAACTCCGGTTGCGACCTACACCTCTGCATCTGGGCTTATCGCCAACGCAAACCCTATTGTTTTAGACGCATCGGGTCGCATTCCTTTTGAGATTTGGCTAACCGCCGGAGCAAATTACAAGTTTGTTTTGAAAGACTCTACGGGTGTTCAAATTGGCTCGTATGATGACATTCCTGGCGTAAATGACCAATCTGCTGTTACAGCCCAAATTGCGGCTTTAGCGGCTTCTTATGCGGCTCCCACAGGTTCCAATTTGATTGGATATTTAGCAACTGGCTCCGGTGCGGTTGCTTCAACTGTCCAAACCAAATTGCGTGAACAAATTTCCGTTAAGGATTTTGGAGCTAAAGGTGATGGGACAACAGATGACACGGCGGCTATTCAAGCCGCAGTCGCCGCATCTTCAGGTAAAGCGTTGTATTTTCCGGCGGGCACTTATATTGTTTCCGACATCATTACGCTAGTAGCAAATTCTGTTGTTTACGGTGACCAAGGTATCACAACCTTAAAACTAAAAGCAAAAGTATATACGGCGGCAAACGTCAGTATTTTTGTATTGACCGGAATTTCAAACGTTTACATTTATGGATTGATTTTTAACGGAAATAAAGGAAACATTGGTTCTGCTAGAAATCCTATAAACACCGTATATAACACCGTAAAAGTAACTTTTGATACCTGTGAATGGATAGCTTGTGAAGGCATTTGTTTAAATGTGTCAACCACTACAGATAGTTTTGCTGTGCTGAATTGTCGATTCATTAGTTGCGGTGGTGCGACGGATAACTCGGACGGTTATCGTAATCAAGCAATTGCGTTTTCTTCTAGCGCAGGGGCAAGATCAAAAGACATTGAGATTACAGGCAATTATTTCTTTGCTCAAGGTCTGGACTGCATTTCAATGTGTAACCTTGACGATGTGGTGGTGGCTAACAATGCCGCTTATGATTCTTATTCGTTTTTGTTTAACACGCCATCACCTTACCGCACAATCAACTTGGCTGTTACAGGTAACGTAATTTACAACACAAACCAAGGTTCGCTAAACAATGCAGTTAACCCCGTAGCAATTGATTTGCCTAGAGTGTCTAACGCTACGATTACGGGCAATTCAATTTTTAAATGCGAACAATCCGGTATTGGTATTTTCGATGACTCAAGTAACGTAGTTGTGTCAGGAAACAGTTTGGTTGATTGCGGATACAAAGGCGTATCATGGTACGGCGGCATTAGCGTAGGCGGTGGCAATGGAACCGCCTCTGGCATTTATGAAGTGGTTGTTTCTAACAACACCGTAATTTCAACAGGGACATATACAAACATGAAGTTTGGTATTTTGTTGGATAACGATTTGGAAGCAGTCATTATTTCTAGCAATAACCTTGTCAATTACGTTACGTCAAAGTATGGGTATTACGCATATACGACAATACCTGGCGCGGCTAACGTTTTTGCTTTGACTACAAACGCAAACATATCGGCAACTACGTTGATTAACGACTTTGATGCCTACACCCAGACAATCACAAATTGGCGTAAAGCAAATACTTTGACGGGATATTATTTCAACGGCACTAAGGTAGTCGGAATTCAACAAGCGGCAATTGCTAATTCGGGAAGTGCGACTACGGATGCTATTCTTGCCGCCCTTCGTGCCCACGGTTTGATTGCGACATAAGGACAGACATGACAACAGCATTGGACATTGTTAGCCGAGCATTAAAAGACATTGGGGCTTTGGAGGCGGGTGAAACCCCGTCTGCTGATTCCGCACAAGATGCGTTAGATATGCTGAACGATATGCTTGGGCAGTGGTCTAACGAGGACATGATTGTGTATAACTTCACGGAGATTATTTTCCCTGTGATTGCTGGTCAAACCCAATACACAATTGGCCCTAATCCTTCAACTCTAAATTTTATCGGTGCGTCTTTTACGGGGTCTATTGCCGGAAACGTTTTAACCGTAACAGGCATCCTTTCGGGTGCTGTTGCCCAAGGGCAAACCCTAAGTGGGACGGGTATTGCGGCGGAAACAAAAATTACCCAATTTTTAACGGGTGCGGGTGGTAACGTAAATGAACAAGGAACGTATCAACTGAACAACTTTCAGACCGTTGCTTCTACAACTATTACGGCCTACTACCAAAAGCCTTTAAGCATCAATTCGGCTTTTGTGCGGGTGAACACTAGCTCTAATGGTCAGCCAATTCTTAACGGTGGGCTTGACTATCCGGTGTCGGTTTTGTCGCTTCAAGAGTATGAGTTGATTGGTTTAAAAACATTAAACGGCCCTTGGCCTAAAGCGTTGTACTTTAACGCCGGAGAAGATTCGGGAAACCTTTTTGTTTGGCCCAATCCCTCTCAAGGTGAAATGCACTTGTTTGCAAATACGGTGTTTAGCCCGTATGAATCATTGGCAACTCCCGTTGTGCTTCCGCAAGGCTATTCAATGGCCCTTAGATGGTGTTTAGCCGAGCGCATGATGCCTATGTATGGCAAAGCCTCACAAACCCAAATCGGCATGATTATGAAATTTGCCGCCCAAGGTAAGGCTACATTGAAGCGCACAAACATGGGGCCGCAACAAGTTGCACAATATGCGGATGCTTTGTTAGTTGGCAGAGCAAAAGATGCGGGATGGATTCTTAGCGGCGGCTTCCTGAGATAAGGACACAATATGCCAGATTTTGGTTTTGTCGGAGCGAGTTATGAAGCGCCATCTATTTATCAGGATGCTCAAGAGTGTATAAACTTTTATCCTGAGATTGACCCCACCAAAGCGCCTGGCTCTCGTGGCGTTGTGGCGCTTTATCCGACTTCGGGTTTGGTTACCAAAGCTCAACTCGCTTCTGGTGAGATTCGGGCGCTTCACGCAATGTCGGGTGGGGAATGGTTGATAGCTGTCTGTGATCGGTTTGTGTACAAAATTGACAATTCTTTTACGGCTACCCAAATAGGCACAATTAACACCTCTACTGGTTACGTCAAAATAACGGACAACCAAACCACTGATAACGGTTTAACCGCTTACATTGTGGACGGTGTGGGTCGATATACATGGATTAAAGGCACAGACACGTTTGCCGCCCTACCTCCTTCTGATGGCCCGTGGACGGGTGCTAGTTCTTGTGATGTGGTTGACAACTACATTATCTATAACCAACCGGACACGCAATTATGGGCGGCTACCGATCTCGGGTTAGCGGTTAGCACTACGGGTTATTACGGGTCTAAAGATAGCGCACCGGACAATTTGGTGGCTTTGATTGTGGATCACCGTCAAGTTTATTTGTTGGGTGAAGTGACCTCCGAGGTGTGGGTTGATGTGGGCAACCAAATTGCCGGAATTATCACGTTTCCGTTTCAACGCATTGCGGGCACGACCATGCAACATGGATGTGCCGCCAAGGGGTCTATTGCTCGATTTGCCGAGAGTTTTGCGTTTGTTGCTAAAGACTCCCGAGGAACCGCAACTATTGGTGTAATGACCGGATACGCTTATCAAAAGATTTCTACTCATGCGGTTGAGAATACGCTTGTCGGCAAAGTTATCTCCGATGCTGTTGCGTACACTTATCGGCTTGAGGGTCACGAGTTTTATGTGGTCACATTCCCAAGCGTTGATTTGACATGGGTTTACGACTTGGCAACCGAGCAATGGCATAAATGGTTGTCGTTTTCCAACGGTGCATTTCATCGCCATCGGTCTAATTGCGGGGCTTTCTTTGCCAACCAAAACATTGTTGGTGACTACGCAAATGGAAAGATTTACAGCGTCCAAAAGGAAGTCTACACGGAAGACGGACAGCAAATTAGAAGGCTTCGTAGAGCGCCTCATTTGGTTAATGACTTTCAAAGGGAGTATTTTGATGAGCTTCAGATTCAATTCCAACCTGGGGTTGGGACAACTGGAGCCACCAACACCTCTGGGGGCGATTTGTATATTGCTCCTTATGAAACGTTCTTAATTGGCCCATCTGAAATTGTGTTCATTGGTGGGGAACACATTGTCAATTCCGACATTACCTTTAATCCGCAAGCAATGTTGCGGTGGTCTAATGACGGTGGTTCAACATGGTCAAATGAGCATTGGACAGCTATCGGTAAACAAGGAAAGTACGCAAATCGCGCTATTTGGCGGCGTTTGGGCATGGCGCGAGATCGGATATTTGAGGTTGCAATTACCGATCCAGTGAGGGCGGTCATTATTTCTGCCAATTTGAAAAGCTCTGTGGGTGAAAACTGATGGCGGTTAACACCAATATTGTTTTTCCGCAGTCGCCGTTTTTGGATGGGACTACGGGAAGACCCGCACGAGAGTGGATAGTTTGGCTTCAATATCCTCAAGTTGTTTCAATTAACCTTGCAAACGCCCTTAGTGTGTCTTCCGGCGGTACGGGGTCAAGTGCCATCCCTACCAATGGTCAAACGCTAATTGGTAACGGTACGGCTTATGTGGCGGCAAATATTACTCCCGATTTGGGAATAGACATAACCAATGGTTCCGGCTCAATCACCATCAAGAACACTGGCGTTTTGTCGTTCAATGCCGGAACAACGGGGTTAACCCCTAGTTCTGCCGCTACGGGTGTAGTCACATTGGCGGGCACTCTAAACGTAACAAACGGTGGAACGGGCATTACTGCGGTTCCGCTTGGCAATTTGGTGTTTGGTAATACTTCAACCCAATTAGCTTACGACCCTGAACTGTACTGGAGTTCAACCTTAAAAGACCTTCAAGTTGTTACGTTGTCTTCTAACGTCAAGCGGTCATTTACGGCATTAAGCGCAACGGCATCAATGTCAATGGGGATTGATTCGGTCAATCAAGGGTTTTTGTATTCTCAAAATTCCATGTTGGGATACACAAACAACACCGAAAAATTTCGTGTCGATACGGCGGGCAACTTTGGTATTGGTACGGCATTGGCTTACCAATACGGCAAGTTAACCGTTTTTGGTGGAAATACAACTTCGGTCTTTCATCTCTCAACAGGACAAACAAACTTTAAAGCGGTTGCTGACCTTGCGGCATTGTCTACAACCGTGGGTTATGGGTTTTGGTCTACGTTTGGAAGCGGAACGGATTACGTTCCTAGACGCTCTGCGGACATTTATTCTGGATTTAATGGCGGCACTTGGGGCACTGAGTACCTTACGTTCGGCGTGGGTTATGGCGGGTCTAACAACAATGCCGCCAACATCACAACCGAGCAATTAAGAATAAATGCCAACGGTGCGGTTTCTTGGGGGTCTAGCGGCACGAACTACGGCGTGTCGGGGCAACTCCTCATGTCCGGTGGAAACGCCCCTCCTGTCTGGCAACAAAGCCTGTATTACGATACGGGGCCACATACTTTACAAAACGTCACATTGGGAACAGGCGTTTATCAAGCGTTTACCGCTTTGAATGCCGGAGCATATACGGCGGTTGGGATTGATGCTTACAACAACTCATTCCTGACGGCTCAAAATGATTTTGTGTTGAACGCGGGTGGTGCGGAAAGAATCCACGTTACGGCGGGTGGTGCGTTTTACTGGAATGGAACATTGGGCGCTTCTGGCTCATTTGTCGCTACGGGTAAAACGGTAACCGTTTCTTATGGAATTATTACGTCAATTGTATGAACGAATTAGACCTTCCGACCCATGTAAGCCGAGAGCAAATTGAGCGTCTTCAGTCTGAAATGGTGGCTATGCCCCAAGCGGAACTGACTACGGAGCATCACTTTAGCCCTGGGATGTACATGAGAAAGGTATTTCGACCTGCTGGCACATTGATTGTGGGAAAAGTTCATAAAGAACCCCACTTTTTTTTATGTGCAAAAGGGGAGATAATTGCATGGACGGAAAACGGAATGAAAAAGCTACAGGCAGGGGATGTTATTGAATCCAAGCCTGGCACAAAGCGGGTCACTTTGGCTGTAACTGACGCAATTGGCGTTACGATTCACAGAACTGAGAAGACCGATCTTGATGAGATTGAGGCGGAATTGATTGAACCTGATTCAATGGCTTTATTTGATTCATCAAACAAATTAAAAGTATCGTTGGATTTACAGAAACTGGAGAATTAATATGACATGGGTAGCAACAGCAATTGCGGTATCGGCTGGCGCAAATCTTCTTGGCGCAAGTATGCAATCTAAAGCTGCCTCAAGCGCGGCAGATAAACAATCAGAGGCTGCTCGATATGCGGCTGATCTTCAGCAAAAGCAATTTAATTTAATTAATGAGCAGCAAGGGCCTTACCGACAGGCGGGTTATTCTGCGCTAAATGAAATAGGCAAGCAAATGCCTTATTTTACGCATCAGGTAACGGCTGAAGACTTAAGATCAATGCCAGGCTTTACCTTTGGCCTTGAGCAAGGCGTTGGCGCTAATAAACAAATGGGTAACGTGGGCGGCGGTGGAAGCAACATTACCCGAGGCGCTGAAAAGTTTGCTACGGACTACGCCACAAACGTGGGTCTGCCTCAGTACATTAGTCAACGTCAAGGCATTTACAACACCTTGGCGGGGATTGCGGGGATTGGTCAAACCGGACAAACTCAAGTCAACCAAGCGGGTATGAATGCGGCCTCAAACATAGGCGGTGCTGGTATGGCGGGTGCGGGTTATCAAGCGGCGGGTCAAATTGCTGGCGCTAATGCTTACAGTGGCGCTTTAAGTAACATGGGCAATGCCGGAATGATGTATAGCTTAATGCAACCAAAAACACCAGCAGGTTATGGAAATGTTGTTCCAAATAGTTACATGAGTGATATTGGATAAATTATGGCTGAATTAAATTTTCCAACTGCCGCTGCTGCTGGTATTAAACCAACGCCTCAAATGTCGCTTATGGATATGCTGAACATGGCAAGGGGCGTTCAGTCCTATCAGCAAAGCCAGCAGATGAACCCTATTGAGTTGCAAAAAGCTCAAGCGGAATTAAGCAAATATCAAGCGTTGTCGCCTTTAGATATTGAAAAAGCAACGGCTGAAACTAAAGTTGCAACGCAAACTGCGCCAACACGAATTGAAGCACAACGGTTTGCCACAGAAACCGCTGGTGTTGGTACTGAATCGGCAAAGATGAAGTTTGCCAACGAACAAAGTACAGCAATTTCTAACCGTTTAACAGGATTGATTAACAATCCTTTAGTAATTGCTTCACAGGAAAACCCTCAAGCAGTCAATAAAGATCAATTAGCTAGTACTCTTAAAAAGTATGCTGAAGAACAAGCCAAGGCTTTAGGCATTCCCAAGGAACAAGCCGATAAATTGATTGAGCCTTATCTTGAACAAGCAACAACAAACACTGCTGGTTTACGTCAGTTCTTAAAAGAAAAACTGTTAACTACTTTAGATCAAAGTGCTCGCCTTGGTGCAATTGAGCCTAAAGGTCTTGGTGTTACCACTGGTGTGGGTGGCTATACAGTGCAGACGGGGCAATTTGGCACTCAACAACCTGGGCAAATATTGCCTGGTACTGCTTATGAATCTCAAATTCCTACTGGAACAGCAATTACATTGGGTGAGGGTAATCCTTACGGTTTGCCTGTTGGAACTCAAATTCTTAAACCGCCAGTTTCACAAACTCCACAAAATGCTGGCCCCACAATTGGCGCTTTGGCTCCACAAGTTGCAAGCACAATAGCGGCTAACACCGCTGTTGCAAATGAAGATTGGAAACAAACAACGGCGGCGGCTCAAACAGCACCGCAACGTATTGCCACATTCCAAAACATCAAAAAACTTGCTCCAGAAAGTTTTACTGCTGTGGGCGGGGAAAAGAAAGCATTGGCATCAGGTATTGCTAATGCGCTTGGAATCTCTGCTTATGAGGCTGAAAACACAGCCACTCAAGAGTTAATTAAAAATACCAAATTGCTTGCTATTGCTGGCGGCAATACGGATGCGGCTCGTCAATTGGCTGAAGCGGCTAATCCAAATAACAAGATGAATGTCCCTGCAATCAAGAACATTGCAGATATGATGATTGGCGTTGAAAAGATGAACCTTGCAAGGCAAAAGTATTTGGCTTCTGCTCGTGACAATCCATCAACTTATCAACAAAAGATGCAAGAATTCATACCGTTTATGGATTCTCGCTTGTATCAAGAAATGACAGCAGAAGACGTAAAGAAATTAAAATCTTCAATGTCTGCTAATGAACAAGCGGAAATTAGTGCAAAGATTAAAAAAGCGCGGCAACTGGGGATTCTTTAATGGCAACACTAGCTGATCTTTGGGAAACTGAAGCCCCTGCCAAAGGTGGCTTAAACGCTGATTTATCCACTAAGTTGGATGAAGCAAAAGCGGCTTACAAAAAAGAGTTTGGCAAAGATTTGCCGATTACTAGCGGTTTTCGCACAATGGCTGAACAACAACGGTTGTTTGATGCTCGTAAATCAAACCCTAATTTGGTAGCGGCTCCAGGCACAAGTTTGCATGAAACTGGTGATGCTGTTGATATTTCATCAAAAGTGCCTAATGATTTTTTAGCGCGATTTGGGTTGCATCGTCCATTAGGGGCAAAAGACCCTGTTCACGTTACTTTGATGCCGCAAAAATCTGAAGGCAACACATTGGCTGATTTGTGGGATAAGACCCCAACAACACAACCAACACAACCAACACAGACCACACAACAACCAGAGCAACCTGGCATTTTGCAACGTGTTCTGCAAGCTAAACAAGACATTCCGTCTTTCTTGGCATCTGCTGCTGATGTTGTTGCTAGCGCTCCATCAGCTATTGCAAGTACTGTTGGTTATGGTGCTGGTCGCTTATTTGGTTTGTCTCCTGATGAAGCCACCGCCGCATCCCAAATGGTTGCACAACCTTTAGCTCAACCCGTAGGCCGAGCAACTGGTTTAGCCAAGACACAAGGTTATAAACAAGCGGCTCCAACTCAATTGATGGAGTACATTGGTAAGAATATTGGTGAGGGCGCTCAATCTATTGCCCAAAAATTTGGTGTCCCTGTTGCTGACGTTGAGAACGCAATAAATGCGGCAATGATGGCGGGTGGTGCAGTAGCGCCTAAAGTTGTCCGAGGTGTAAAGGCTGCCGCTGCTGAATTGCAACCACAAATGCAAGCTCAATTTGAAGCCAAAGGCGGGATGCGTTCAGGTGGTGCGGCGGCGGCAACCAATGAATCTACAATTCAAGCAGCTATTTTGGCATCTAGTCCTGAACTTCAGGCGGTGGTTAAAAACATCCCTGTTGATAAAGTCAATATGCCAACATTGATGCGGCACATTGAAGCAGATTCTTTGGGCATCCGTTTGACTGAAGGGCAAGCCACTGGCGATATTGTTAAGCTCTCAAACGAAATGAACCGCAGGGGCCGTGACCCTGAACTGGCTAATCGTTTTAAAGAACAAAACAATCAACTGGTTGAAAAAATTGGTGAGATTCGCCAAACCGCTGCTCCTGATGTTTATGGCACTAAAACCATTGAAAACAGCCAAGGCGTGATTGACGCTTACAAAGTTTTGGACAAAGAAAAAACCACAGTCATCCGTGATGCCTATAAAGCATTGGAAGACGCAAACGGTGGGCAGTTTCCTGTTGATGGCGTGACTTTGGCTAAAAACGCTGAAACTTTGTTAGGCAAAAAACTAAAGACAGAATTTTTGCCTTCTTCCATTAAATCGCAATTGGATCGGTTTAAAGCTGGCGAGCCAATGACGTTTGAACAGTTTGAAGCTATGCGAACTAACCTTGCTGGAGAGGTTCGTAAAGCAGAACGTTCAGGGGACGGTAACGCAAAGATGGCATCAAGTCTTGTTTTGCAGTCTTTAGAGGATTTGCCTTTACAGCCTGGCGCTGCCGCTAACCTTAAACCAATTGCAGACAAAGCAAGAAGCCTTGCCAAGCAACGTTTTGATATGCTGAAAAAAGACCCCGCTTATCGGGCGGCGGTTGATGATTCTGTTCCGGCTGATAAGTTTATTGACAAATTTGTTATCAAGGGCGTTAACAAAAACCTTGAAACAATGGTCGATCATTTGGGTCGTGGTTCTGAAGCACAGCAACACATGGCTGCTGGCACAGTTAACTGGCTCAGAGACAAAGCGGGTATTGTTGATGAAACAGGAAACTTTGCTCAATCTGGATACAACAAAGCGTTGCAAGAGTTGGACAAAAACAAAAAGCTCAATTTAATTTTTGATCCTGAATCAAACATGAAACTTAAAACTTTGGGTAATGTGGCTCGATATACTCAAGCGCAACCTAAAGGTACTTTTATAAACAACTCCAACACATTGGTTGGCTCACTTGCTGAAAGAGCAAGCCAAGGCGTTGCTATGGGCGTTGAAAAAGGCTTGAACGTAGCTGTGCCAGGTTTGCAACTTGGAACTTCTGTTATGGAAATGAGAGCAAGACGAGCCTTAGAAGCGCAAACCAAAAAAGCACTTGAAACTGGCGCTGGTATTAAATCTGGCAAGACCAAACTTGAAGATGTGGGGAAAGAATAATGGAAACCCAACAACTATTTAACATAGCCGTGGGCTTAGTTGCTTTTTTTGGTGGATGGGTGCTTAACAACATTACCAAAGCCATTGAGCGTCTTGACATAGACGTTAGGGCAATGCCAACTACATACGTGTCCAAGGACGACTACCGCCGAGACATTGACGATATTAAAGAAATGCTTGGCAAAATCTTTGACAAGCTAGATGCAAAGGTAGACAAATGAGCCTTGATCCCGTATCAGCATTGCTAGACATTGGCGGCAAAGTTATTGATCGGGTGTGGCCCGATCCGATACAGGCCGCCACTGCAAAGTTAGAACTTATTAAACTCCAGCAGTCGGGTGAATTAGCGGCTATGGCTGGGCAGTTGGAGATTAACAAGGTAGAGGCGGCAAGCGCCAGCGTGTTTGTTTCTGGCTGGAGGCCATTTATAGGTTGGGTATGCGGCGCGGCTTGCGCTTGGAATTGGATCGGATTAAAGATTGCTTTATTTGCGGCTGCATATTTTGAACATTCTTTGAATTTGGCCCCTGCTGATTTGTCAGAGATGACCCCTGTGTTGATGGGTATGCTTGGCATTGGTGGCCTGCGTACAATTGAAAAGCTGAACGGCGTTGCCCGGACATGAAAGAGAATTTTTACAAAGCCCTTGCTGCCGTCCTTGTTCATGAAGGGGGGTACGTTTTTAACAAACTTGACCCAGGTGGCGAAACAAACCTTGGCTGTACAAAAGCAGTCTGGGAAGAGCATTGTGGTCACATGGTAGATACCAAAACAATGAAAGCCTTGACCCCTGCTGATGTTGGCCCACTTTACAAAACAAAGTATTGGGACAAAGTCAAAGGTGATGACTTGCCTAGCGGGGTTGATTACGTTATCTTTGATGCGGCTATAAACAGTGGCCCAGGTCGTGCCGCAAAGTGGCTACAAGCCTGTGTAAACGTGTATGCAGATGGCGTTATTGGCAATATGACAATACAAGCTGTACGAAATAAAGACCCTAAAGAACTTATCAACGATTACTGTGCATACCGTTTAGCCTATCTCAAAATGCTTCAAACATGGCAAACATTTGGTAAGGGGTGGGAGCGTAGAGTCAAAGAAGTTAATGCAACTGCATTACTGATGTCATAACTGCGTCACAGTGAGCGTTTTCAATACGCTCATGCTTAAACGTGTTGACATCCGCAAAGAATCTGTACAGACGAAATTGTCGGTACTTCAGAATAAGTGCCTACCTTTTGATACGCCGTATGACACAAATTTTGGATCTTGGTGGATTGCTTCTCAAGATGGCGTGGATATTGGCTTTGCGGGGCTTGTGCGTACCGTTAGCTGGATTGATTGTGGGTATTTATGTCGTGCAGGTGTTGTTCCTACTGCTCGTGGACAGGGATTACAGAAAAAGCTTATCCATGTCCGACTTAGACAAGCAAAAACTCTTGGGTGGAAATGGGTCATAACTGATACAACAGATAATCCAGCGTCAGCTAACAGTTTGATTGCCACAGGTTTCAAATTGTTTCAACCAACGAAACCTTGGGGTTTCAAAAACACGCTTTATTGGCGTAGGAAATTATGATGCCAGTAAAAAGATTTTCTGATCAGCAAATCATTAGCGCCATTGAAAACAGCGCTTCGATGAATGCAGCAAGTTTGAGTCTTGGCATGAATTTGTCGGGGTTAAACAAACGCCGTAGACGCATTGAGCAGAGAGAAAAAATAGAAATAAGAGCGCCTAGAGCCACCAAACAATTTGAGCATCTGCAAATAGCTCACATACATCCAACTAAAAAAGACCTTGGCATCTTAAATGGCACAGTTATTGTTTTTAGTGACGCTCATTTTTGGCCTGGGGTGTATACAACAGCATTTAAAGGTCTTTTGTGGGCCATCAAAGAACTTAAACCCAAGGCAGTTATCGCAAATGGAGATATTTTTGACGGGGCAGGTATAAGTCGGCATCCCCGTATTGGGTGGGCCAAAGCTCCATCAGTGATGGATGAACTTAAAGCCTGTACCATCTCTATGGGATACATTGAGGAAGCCGCTAAAGAGGCCCGTCACAACGTTAAACTGATCTGGCCCCTAGGTAACCACGATGCACGGTTTGAAACCTTCCTAGCAGCCAATGCGCCTCAGTATGAACACGTTAAGGGGTTTACCTTGCGTGACCACTTCCCAAAATGGGAGCCTTGCTGGGCAGTTTGGATGAATGAGAACACGGTGGTTAAACACCGATTTAAGGGCGGTATCCATGCTACCCATAACAACACCATGTGGAGCGGCAAGAACATAGTTACAGGCCACCTGCATAGCCTAAAGGTTACGCCATTCAGCGACTATAACGGGGTGCGTTACGGTATTGATACTGGTACATTAGCGGAGCCTTATGGCCCGCAATTTAAAGACTACACTGAAGAAGGCCCATTAAACTGGCGTAGCGGTTTTGCTGTACTGACGTTTGTGGATGGGAATTTGATATTGCCTGAATTGGTAACAACACACGGCCCCGACTCCATTGAGTTTAGAGGCCGTGTGATTAAAGTTACTCTGTAGCAACTGCTTCTTCAGCAACTGCTTCTTCTTCAGTCTCTTCTTCGCCGTCTTCATCTTCTTCAGAATCAACTGCGTCCCAAGCGCCGATCCAGCCGTTTTCTTCCTGAAACTCAATAAATTCCTTCAGGATTTCAATGTGGTCAAAATCGCTTGTCTCAACGGTAACGGTGCTAGTGCCTAACCAGCCGATTGTCATTTCAAATTTAAACATAACAAACCCAATATTCATAACAGCAAAATTGCTGCATAATCATCGTAATTGCATTAAATGACATTTGCAAGACTAAGGAAAATTATGGCTACAAATATGGTATTGACCCGCGAAAAACCAAAGCACTCAGAAGCTAAAGAGTACATCTTTGAGCGCGAACACAAAAAAGAAGCTCGCAAAATAGCTGAACTTGAAAAAGAATTAAAAAAGCATGAGCGCACCGACAT
>Ga0304730_1000559_pt1 | contig 31700 bp, 57 predicted proteins | sample M_130628_MF_Meta_FD_190474 | JGI IMG/M metagenome (GOLD analysis project Ga0304730, IMG submission 190474) | Freshwater microbial communities from Lake Montjoie, Canada to study carbon cycling - M_130628_MF_MetaG (v2) (version 2) | ecosystem: Environmental > Aquatic > Freshwater > Lake | place...
ATTTAAAGGAATGACACTACCATCAGGTGAAAAATCCGGTGATGTAATTGGGGGACTTGAGTTTGATGCTTCGGGTAAATTTGTTGACTACATATCACCTAAAGATGTTGGTAAAAAAATAGATGACTCACCTAAAAATGATGAGGTAAAACCTGGTGTAGAGTTATCAAACGTAGATATTAACAATCCTTTTTTAATAAAACCTTCATCCAAAAGAGGGTCAGGATATGGCCCAAGAGAGGGTGGTATGCATTATGGTATAGATTATAGTGTTGGTGTTGGCACAAACGTATTAGTTATAAAACCGGGAAAAGTAATAACATCCAATATGAACGCAGATCCTGATGGTTATGGTGCAGTAATTTATATATCACACGATGATGGAGTAATAACAAGATACGGTCATATGAGTGTGATAAATGTTAATGTCGGACAAAGAATAGATAAACCAACAGTCGTAGGAAAAACAGGAGGTGCCGTAGGGGCCGTAGGAGCTGGTAACTCACAAGGACCTCACCTACATTTTGAATATAGACCAGGAAATAGACCGTCAGATCCTGCTAGTGGTGGAGCCGATGATAGTGTTTATAGGTTTTTAAATGATTCGGATATTAGTAAATTAAATAATACCACAAAATAGTTTAATTTTATTCAATGTAATTTAAAAAAAATTACTATATTTGTAGAAATAAATAACATTATGAACTACTCAGAAAAAAAAGAATCTCAGATTTTAGAATCAAAAAAAACTATTGAAAAATGGGAAAACAAAGTGAGATTTTCACTTAATAGTTTATTTGTTTTTTTATCTTTTATGTTGATCTACTCTATTGATCCAATATTTGGATATATTCCGACATTAGTGTTTTTAATCGGAGTTTTAATTTTTGGTCAGCAGACAATACGATCATACAACTATTTAAAGTTTCATAGAGTTACATTAAAGTCTATTGAGATACTACACAAAATGATTGACCAAAAAAAAGGTGGTCTTTAAACCACCTTTTTGTTATCTAAATTTCTTTAAACCTCCAGCTAATGGCTCGGCAAAGTTTTTATAAAATCCTGATTGTCTAAACTTAGAAGGTGATGGTCTAAATAAAAGAACAATTCTACCCGTTCTTCCTTGTTTAACATCAACCTCACCGTCAAAATTATTTTCTTCGGCTTGTCTAATAACTGACTCAATAGAATTATATAAATCGTCATCAGTCAATTCCAATTCTTCCATCAAATCGTCAATTTTTCTAATTAAGTCCATTTTTCTTAATTCTAAATCTTTTCTGTCAGGACCAAACATCCCTTCTTTCATTTCTGTTTCTTTTTTCGCCTCTAAAACCATTTTATTTATTAGTCTAATTAGGTCCGCTTCTTTTAATAAAATTTCTTTTGCCATTTTTTTTTTACTTTAAAAATCTAAGTTTATATAGTGTTGAGTTAATCAATTCACATACAGTATCTATTTGATTTTGTATATATGAATCTTTACAACAATTTCTTAATTTTTCAACTTTGCCGCACAATTCTTTTAAATATTTAATCGTCGATTCTGTTGATTTATACTCCGTAATGTCATACGATTTATATCCTTTTATAATACCGTATTTACCTTGGTATGATTCCACTAATCCGTCAACTATGTCAACAATACCATCATAATACCCATTCAACGCAATATGTTCTGGATACGAACCTGTTTGTAAATGTAGTGTGTGTGCTTGTGTTCTTGAATGCAACAATAAAGATATCATTTCACAATAATCTCCATTACCGTTTTTTTGTTCATTTAACATTGAGCCACCACCTAAAAACTCTTTTTTTGTTATCATAATCTTTTTGTTTATATTTATAAATATGTCGGTACTACAAGAAATAAAAAGAATTAAGGATTTAATGTTGGTTAATGAAGGTAAATTAGAAAATTCTATACCTAAAGATAACATTTTTAATGATTTTAAGTTTTCTGAGTTTAAAAAATTACCCCCACCTGAAGATGATAGTAACGAAACTAAAAAAGAATTAGAGTATTTAGATTCTATTGATATGGATAAAAGGTTTGTCCAAGAAAAAGACGATATATTAGGTAACTTTACTAAGTTTTTAGATGATGAAGGCGTTAGTTACGATAAAGATTTACTAAATAATATTATATTTGACGCAGTTGCGGTAATACAAACACTAAAAAAACACTTTAAAAGATCAAGACCGTTTAAGTTAGACGATAAATTTAAGGATCCTGACATGAAATCAACAAGAGGTTATGCATACCCATCAGGTCACTCAACACAAGCCAACCTTTTATGTTTAGTTCTAAGTAAATTTTACCCTAAATACGAAAAGGATTTTAAAAAAATAGTAAAGGATATTGTATATTCTAGACAAATGGCTAAAGCACACTACCCATCGGACATAAAAATGGGTAAAAGGTTATCTAATTCTATGTTTGAGTACTTAAAGGATAACGATTTAATCCATTAAACTAGGTATAACTTCTTCTTGGAAGAAATATTTAGCTTGATGTATATCATCACCTAATTTAACGTCTAAGTACACCTCTTTTTCTTCGTCATACCCATCCTCATCGTCTAAATCGTATGATTGTAGTGAGTCGTTATCTAAAACAAAGTCCATTTCTGTTAATTTACCTGATTTATCAGTGGCAATTAACCCGATCCACTCTTCTCCATGCCATTTTACGGTACCGTGATATAGGTTTTCATCATCTAATAGGTCTTCATAATCAAACATAAATGAAAATTCACTACCATCACGTAAATTAGTAGTGTATTCTTCACCTATTTTAGGGTCATAATCATCGTTTTTAGGGGTTATTTCACCCATAAATTCACCTTTTTGACCCGAATTTAACCACTCTGAGTACCTATTTAGGGTCATTTTCTCCTCATTTTCAAGGTTTTCATACCCAATCTCACCTAATTTATCTAAAATTTGGTCGATTTTGACGGTATTTTCCATTAAAATACGGTATTGTGACTCAGTTATTACTATTTTCATACTAATAAATACTTTAAAACCTTGATTTTTACCTAAAAAACGGATTTTTTGGGTAATATTTGGTAATTATTTTTATTTCAGGGGTTAAATTAGACGTTTTAAGGGGGGTTTGTTGGTTAAATGGGTATATTTACCATAAAATAGTGTTACTTCACCTTAAAAGTCAGATAAATACCTTATAAAATGAAATTTGTCCTGTATTCGTACACAAAATCTTCCCTATTACCTATAGTTTCATTTAAAACAACGTCTAAACCCTGATAAATGTTCTCAGATTCGTAATATGTTTCATTTTGTTCTAAAAAATCGTAGTATTCTTCAATAACATCCCTAACATTCACGTCAATTCCGTCTTTAGTACCCCCAACTGGTACTACTTGGTTATATATTTGTATTAATTCATCATCATAATACTGTTTAAACCCCACAGAATTAATAAAAATCTCATATTTTGGTAGATTACCAAATTTTATTGTCTTTATACCATTCAAAACGGACTGTATTTGTGTTTTTGCATCATTATTGAAGTACAAATTTGAGTTATCTGACTCATTTAGGAGATGATACTGTGTTTTTACACCAATATATACCTCAAACTCAGTTAAAAGGTCTTGGATAGACCATCGTACGGTTTGTAAATAAAAAGAAACGTCGTTTGGGTTGGTTATTTCAAAAACAAACTTATAAGTGTCTCTTTTTCCTCTAATTGTTATTAAACTAATGTCAGTTAAAGACACTAAAACACCACTAAGTGTTAAATTTTCACCAAACAACTCATTAAAATACCGTTTAAGTCGTGAAATTTCCATTAAAAGTAAAAAAAATTATAATGATTTAACGATTTCTTCACATTTGGCGACAAATTCACCAATAATTTTGTTATCATCGTTAACAATACCATCCATATACTTGTTATATACCTTTGGACCCAACGATTCTAACTCAAAAGTAAGGTCACTTTCCATTGAAGGTTCATATCCATCAACAAATTCTTCTAAAAAGTACCTAATTTTAGACCAAAGTGTCCTTCCGTAGTTCATATTTTGTATTTCGTGTTTGTGAGTGTCTGTTATACCCATTAAAACGTCTCCTGATTCCTTTTTACCAGGTAAAGAGAACAAACTATCGTAATATTCAGCCCCTTTTACAAGTTCATGCATCAATAATGGTAAGTGAGGGGCTCTTGCTTCAATAACCCACACACCTTTTTCGTTTTTATCGGGGTAAACATCACAATAAGCCATTCTTCCGGCTCCCGTTTCTGCCATTCTTTCTAACATTTCAGTATTTTCCCAATAAAACCTTGATGCTCCTCGTACAAACCCATCATAATTTGTATATAAATTAGGATCTATAGCGTCAATCTTATCTTTCATCTTTTTAATCGCACCAAAACCATCCATCCACGCCTTTCCTTGTGTTTTTGCGTTTATAAAGTGTCTTTGTTTGATCCTTTCTTCAAATTCCGGATCTTCTTCTTTTGATTTTGTTAGTTTTTCTTGTGATGGTGACTGTGGTTTCATTCTTCCACCACCAGCACCTAACGCAACATCCATTTTAATCTTTTTTTGATCCACTAATTTTTTAATTCGTGGATACATAGTATAAAATGTCTCTAAAGCTAAACTAACAAGTTGTCGTGACTTACCTGATTCCATTCTTGGTAGTCCCATCATTAACATTCCGACCTGATTACTGCTTGGTGCAGGGTTTGCGGGGTCATCATACATTTGTCGGCTTGTTTCCTTAGCTCGTTTTTTAAATTCATCAGGAAGATAATCACCTACAGGTGCCTCAAAAAGTAATTTCCACTTTCCCATAATTACATTCTGTTACTTAAATATTTGTTTACAAGATCAGCTAAGTCGCTATTCTCATATTCAGAATCAACATCATCCACAAACGGTTCGTTTACGTCTTCGTCATCACCATCTAACTCCATTTCATAATCAACTTCATAATCATCATCACCAAAAGAAGGTAGACTGTCTAATTCCAATTCATACTCAACTTCCCCTTGTGGGTGAGTATCAGGATCAGTATATGGTAATCTACTTGGGTCTCTTTCTCTTCTTGCAGGATCGTAAGGTTTTTCTTTTTCAGTTTCTCTTTCTTTTGTTCTTTCTTTCTCTCTTGTCGGTGCCGGAGCAACGTCAGTGTCAGCAAAATCGATGTCCATATCAAATTCATCCTCATCCATTGGGATATGTTGTTCAGAAATTACTCTACCTGGTTTATAACCAAATAAAAATTTCATTTCTTGTAATTCGTTTTTTAAATTCTTTTCCATAATTGTTTTTATTTTATAAATATGCAGTTACCCTATTAAATTACTCATTCCGCCAGGTGTTTGATTAAACTGTGTTATCTTTTTTATTATTTTTACACTATCTTTAATGTAATTTTTTCTAGGATCATTAGACGCTTCTAATATTACAACGGTTGGGTACGTATCTATATCTAACGATTCTGATGCTAAAACATATTTTTTACTCTGACTTCTATCTACTTTATAGTAAAGTCTCACATAACCTTTTAATTTCTGATCTAAATTACCATAACGAACAAAGTCGGTTAATAACGTATTACACTCCTTGTCCATATCACTACAAACAAATAAAAATATCTTCTTTTTAAAGTCCCACGAATCCTCTAATGCTTTTTGAAAATCGTAATTATCAAACTCTATTTTTCTTGGTGGTTCTGGTTTTGGTTTTACCATTATGGACACCATTTTATCTAACTCATCTTTCCTAAACTTAACAACAGATGTCGCAACAAGATTACCAGCATCTTTATTTAGTATTAATTGATTATTTTCCGTTGGGTTGTTTTTATCGATAATTTGTTGTGTTCCCGTGTATGATTTTTTACATATAACTCTTAATTTTGGTAAATCATTATTGTTTGTTGAATAAAAAGTTTGTGTCATTTTATCAACAGTGGCGTTCTCGTTAGGAAATAATTTTAAATAATCAGTAAACGCGTCTACAACTGCCGATTTAATTGCGGAATCAATCAACTTACTCTCTTCGGTTTTATAATTATTAAATACATCTAAAGTCACATACTTTGATTGTTCTCCATAACCAAAAATTCTTTTATCGTTAGATTCTTTTTTTTCACATTTGCTAACGGTTGTTTTTGTTGGTTTGGTTTTTTTAATTGTTGGTTCAATAGGATCAACCTTGTATTGCATTTCTATATTAACCGTATTATCTTGGTTTGGTTTAATACTGGTAATAGTAACATCTTTAGGTTTAAAAAACTCATTACCGCTTACCCTCATCAAAAGATTATTATTATCTTTAACGTTATTAAAGGTGTAGTTACCACCGCTATTGGTTACTGTACTATCAATTAAATTACGTTCTACAATATCGTTATTATCACCCAAAACTTCACCATCATTAAAATTAGAATCACCATATAGATCTATTTTAATGTTTTGTAGGGAATATTCTCTAGAAGTATCAACAACAAGACGATCAATTACAACAATTTTACCTACTATTCGGGTTGTAGATTCTTCGGTTAATACCCCATACATAGACAAAATGTTTCGTCTATCATTTTCCGATATAATAACTCTACTCTTCATTTATATTTTCTTTATTTGTTAGGTCTCTCATATCTATAAATACTTTAGACTTCTAATTGTTTACTAACTAAATAGTATTGGAAACCAAAAGAATAATAAAGGAACGTGGCTTTGTTTTTAAAGATGAGGTTTAATTTATCCTTTTCATTGGTTTTAATTCCTACAATTTTTTTATCGGTGGGTATTTTTCTACCGGAATGTGTGTTTAATATTTCAGGTACGGGATCCAAATAATATTTAAGGTTTTTGATTAGGGATTTTTTATCACCCACGACACTAACACCATATTTCTTACAAAGAGATTTAATTTCAAGTAAATCTAACGACTCCAATTTTTCCATAAAACAAAATTACAAAAAAATGATAAATCAAACAACAATCAGTAATTATTATTTTTTACCAAAAAAAGTATTTAACTTATCAACCGCCGCCAAAATTTTAACATCATCAGTCGTTTTATTTAACGTATCAACCTCTTTTTTTTCCTCAGATGATAATTCTTCAGGTTTACCATCAATCATTTTTATTATTTCTTTATCGGCATCCATTGTGAATTTAACGTCTTCATTAATGAATTTTTCTTTAAAGTATCTATACTCCAAAAGTTGGTTGGTTAATCTTGAGTTTTCTTTTTTTCTATAGTTCATAATTAATAATTATTTTAATAAATAGTTTTACAATAAGATAAAACTTTAGTACAATTATAAAAAAAATAATTTTATGAAAAAAGTAGAAACAAACAGTACGGTTACCGTACATTACACAGGAAGACTTGAGGATGGTAGCGTTTTTGATTCTTCTATGGTTGAAGGAAGAGAACCTTTGGTAGCAACATTAGGACAAGGTCAATTAATTTCAGGATTTGAAAATGGATTGCACGAGATGGTTGTTGGGGATAAAAAAACGGTTGAGTTAACGCCAGATCACGCATATGGAGAATATAATGACGAAATGATTCAAGAGGTACCAAAAGAACAATTGCCAGGTGATGTTGAGATTGGAATGCCATTAGAGGCTCAAACACAGATGGGACCAATTAGATTCGTGGTAAAAGAAATTAAAGACGAATCAGTTATTTTAGACGCGAATCACCCATTAGCAGGAAAAAAACTTATTTTCGATTTAGAGGTTGTTAATATTGATTAATACTTTTTACAATAATCCCCACTCATTATTGTTTGGGGATTTTGTATATTAACACATCGTCCACATCATTCTTACCGTATTTATCAAATTGAAATTGTTTATATAGATTCTGAGCAACAACATTATCTAATTTACAATTTAAAAAAACGTATTCAATCATAAAAGTACTTGATAATTTTAAAACGTGATTTAATAATATTTTACCATAACCCATACCTCTATATTCCTCATATATTTCAAAATCAGATATATAAACACAATTATTATGATTTAGACAAAGGTCATCTTTTTTGGATAATATTTCATATGTGTTTTTGTTATAATCCATTGATTTATAAAAATTATAAATACGGGAGTGACCCAACTTCTTTTCGTTAGATATGTAGGTATAGACCCCATCATCATTTATATTTCCTACGTTAATAAAATTAATCATAATAAAAAATAAACCCCCAATGGTAGCGACACTTATGGGGGTTTTTATTGCCGTAGCAATAGCGGTCCTAAACCGTATCTTAAACTTCCGTGTTTTTTATATCTTCATAAAACTGATCAGATAATGTTAACTCATTAATTGTCACTCTTACGCTTTTACCTCCACTTGCAAATGTAAGTAGATTTTCCCTTATACTTTGTCCTAGACTCACCATAAAAAGGTATTCAGATCTCAACCACAAAACGGTTTTTTCTTTATCTTTCATATAAGTGGTTAAAACGTTTAACAATTTTTTAAACCTTTCTTCACTATCCACAATTTGAACATCAACCAAGACATAATCATAATAATCACCAACAGATATCATTTTTTTTGTTCCGACTAATTTCATTTTATAGTCTAACATAAAATTACCACCAACAACTTCTGATTTAAAATCTATTACTTCATTCTTTAAAAAGTTGTTTATAAATATTTGGTCTTTCTCGGTGATCATACATTTATAAATATAATACTAATTAAAAAGAGATTTCATTCTGAAGAATAGTTCCTCCTGTTTTCTTTTTAGTTGGTTAATTTGTTTTTGTTGTTGTTCATTAAGTTCAAAATTCTCACTTTTAATTTGTGATATTTGATTGTCCAATCTCCGATGTTCCATCATAAGATTGTCATACGCTAAGGCTTTTTGTTGATCGTTCATATTTAAATATAAGTTATTTATTAAAGATATAAACAATTCTTATTTTTTTTAATATATAATAAATTTTTGTTATGAGACGTTAGATCCAAGTTTAGGTTTGTCTAATCCCGACCAATCAGTGGAATAGGATTTCAAAAAATTGGAGATATTGAATAGTTGGTCTGTCGGGAAAACCCCATCCAATCTATACCCATATCTATTGTCCTTGCAAGAATCGCATATTTTTAAATTTGGGAATTTATTAATAACATTTTTCATATCGTTTTCGGTAAAATCTACTCGGCTTAAATCCACAGCCACGTTCCATTGTGTTACCGTAGTCTCAACATCGTTTAATGGCTCCGCGCTCACCACCGCTTTGGCTTTATTGAGTGATTGGTATGCAACGGAATCACCCTCTTGTTCAACCTCAGCATATCCAATACTATACATAAACTCTTGATAAGTATATCCGGTTGGGTTATTGGAATCGATTACCGTAAAATAGTTATGGTTCCATCCATATACAAACCGATTGTCTTTCATTTTACGTTTAACGTCGTTTGGGTACCCCCAGTTTTTTTTGTTTGCTGACACACCCTCATCTAAAGTTTCTATATTACTATAACCCATCAATGATGTTATTCTATTAAGTTGTTCTATGAGTAATATATTTTTCATTGTCTAAAAATTTAGTAATCTCCTTGTTTGAAATTTTTTAGGTTAGGTAATATTTTTTTTGGATTGTTAACTCGAGTCTTGTCTGATACAACATCTAATCGGTTTGGTAATTCTATTGACATACTCTTCATATCCAACGGTACCATATCGTCTCCTTTAGTCGTTGATAATTTAACTCCGTCGTATTGTAAGTGATAGTGTCCTCCTGTTGCGTATCCTGATGGGTGTATGAACTCATTGATATAATTGAATCCAGGATAGTTTTTTTTGTATTTTTCTAATATGGTATCTAGATCATAATCAACACCTTTATTGGGTGGGACTAAATCGATTGCATTTCCGGTTTCGTGTATATTTTTTGCTCCTGTCATTCCAGCATGTGCGGCATCATTTCCTCCGGTAATTTCAACCCCTTGTTTACCATATTCAGCAAATAATTCTATCATAATACCTAATAAACTTCCATCCACCATTCCATTATTTGTTAATTCATCACCGGCAGGATATGGGCGTTCTGGTAATCTATATTTACGTAGATGTGTTTCCCACCAACTTGGTGTTCCTGTGTATTGTTTGATGGTGTTTCCCATCTTCTTCCAATCACTTTTAAATTGACTTACACTATTATAGTATTTGGCAGATTGTTCATTAATAATTCGTCTAACAATTCTTGTTAAATCTGATTCCGTTAATCTAATTATTCTTTTCATATATAATAAATACCCAATCAGTTAAAAAGGTGTTAAGGGGTTATATCTTTTTCTATTTTCACAGTCATAAAATAATTGTTTAAAATTAATTTGTGTAAAACAACCGAAAGTTGTAATTGAATTATAATACGGTTGATGTAATTCAATTGATAAATAAGGAACGATATCAGGAAAATAAGAATAGAACATATCAAAAATATTACGTTCAATAATATAATAGTCATCATCGTTTGAAGTGATCACCCGATATTTGGGATCAAAATCAAATGGGTTATATATGGGAGAAGGGTTAACATCATTAATACCAATTATTATTGATTGTCTATCATAAGTCACAAAGTAATTTAAAAAACCATAGAATGATCTAAATAATTCATCAACCAACGAAGCATAATACATATGAGGTCGTTCCAAATTTGAATAAGGATATTTTATATGACCATAATTTGGTAGAAAATGGTTTGGAGAAATATTATTACAACACATAAATTAAAATTAGAATAATTAAAATTTAATGTCAAATAAAAAACCCCACCTGTTAGAGATGGGGATTTTAAATTATTTAATTTTATTTATTAACGTCTAAACCTCACAGCAAAGAAGAACTCAGTAAATTGACCTGATTCAAAAGGACTTGGTTTATCTGTTTTACCAACACCTCTAACTGCAAACATAAAATTATTCTCCACAACAATCTTTGCTTCAACTTTTATATTTGTTTTACTTCCTGAAACAGTTCTATTAATAAGAGAAACATTATTTTGTGATCCATCAGCTTCCAACGAGTTAACAACAAATGGAACATCAAACTCAATAGTAAGACCATCACCTTCTTTATAGTTTTCTTTTACTGCCTCAGCAATAACATAATACCCATAATGTCTAACATCAAAATCAACAAATTCTCCGGCCAATTTTCTTTGAGCAATTTCAGCCCAATTCTCATCTTCACCCAATTCATTATAGGGTGTTTCAGTTTTACCTGTGGTTTTATTTTTAATAACCATATTAACCGAACCTTGGAGTTTTCTTCCACTACCTGGTTTATTAATCATTTCATTCCCCTCATCACCAAAAAGTGGTTCGTCTTTTTTATATTGACTTGGTCCTTTGGGTTCATCCATTTTTGTTTCGGGGGTAGGTTTACTTGGGGAACTCTTCGAGATCAAATCATCAAATTCATCATTAAAATCTTGTTCAGATACAAGAGGTTTAATGATGCCGTGTTGGGCACCAAATAGTTGTTTCATCCTATTAACGTGTTCATTTAAATTTTGCATAATATTATTTTAATTATAAATATACCGTTAAATAAAAAACACCAACCTTATTAGGTGAGGGTTATACAAATTTTATTTTGTTTTTACACATTCAATAAAAGACCAATACCTATCATCACCCTTTTCAACAATATTACCTTGATCATCCACCTTACCTTGGGTTTGATTTTGGTTTTCCTTTACACCATAAAAACAATTTGTAAGAATATTAATCTTTGATGTGTTATCTTTTATGTATTTATTATCAATGAATAAATTATCATAAACCTTAAGATTGCCCCTTATGGCAAAGCATGAATTCTTTAATTCAGGTCGATTAAAGAAAGATTCTAGGTCTTCATTTTGAGGTTTTACATATGAAGCAACACAAGCATCGAAACCTTTTTTATTTGGCCCGTCAGATTCATTTAATACACCCTTAATTAATCTTGTTAAATCCGATTCCGTTAATCTTATAGTTCTTTTCACAATTTATAAATATGCCACAACACAAAAAAAGTTAAGCAAAACTTTGGGGTGTGTCTAACTCTTTATCAGAGTTTAAAGAAAAATCATACCCTCCTTTACAAGGTAATCTTTTATCCAATACATCTGCCAATGAATCACAAGTAAATTCTATTAAATCGTGTTCCTTTTCATAATCCCCAGTAAATAATCTAATTTTGAAAACCCTATTACATTCGTAATAAATATCACTATTTCCCTCTGTATTTTTTCCGACAATCTTATGATATTTTTCAATAAACATATACTCTGGAACCTTTTGTATTACCTTATCAATCATTCTATCTTCTCTATCAATAAACATTACATCCTTTAATTTTATCTGTACTGAATCATTAATTGACATAACCCATTCAATTTTTCCTCTAACCTCAAGACCTGTAATACTTGAACTTTTAAAAAAAACCGTTTTACCCTCTAAGTCTTGTTTATCTTCATCCCCATCTACTTGTTCCATTAAATAATGTTTTGATGTTGCAGACTTATGCATACCCAATATTCTATTTCTTTCTGATTCTGTAATTATTAAACTTTTCATAATATTTTAATTTATATATAAATATGCAAACATTAAGAAAAGGAAGGGGGCGGGGGGGATGGATCGACGTGAAAAAATTTTTTAGAAATTATTCTTCCTCAAAATACATATCAATTATATCAGAAAAGTTAAATCCCATTTCAGCAATTCCAAGTTTTTCAGGAATTTCATTATCCGTATATTCTCTACATCCTTCATCCATAAAAAATTCATAATCACCTCTATCTTGATATACATATTTTATACCATCAAGTTCAAAAAGATACATAGGACCCCAAAAGTTTAACCACCGTCTAAGTGATTCGGAACCAAAACATTCATCAAAATTCATTGGAACATCATAAGTGGATGTTATTTGTGTAATACGACCAGCAAAATCAATACCCAAAGTATTTTTCAAAAAAGATTTAACTTTATTGTGGGATTCAATTAAGGTCTTATACTGAGATTCTGTAATTATTATTTTCATACTATATAAATATATCAATTAAAATTAACCCAACGACCATTAGTCACCATAGCACTAACTTCCAATCCTGAGTTCTTTTCAAACCATTTTTTAAATGGTATTTTCCAACCATCACTAAACCAAATATCAAGACCATTACAAACCCACGGATTAACTTCCAATGTTCCATCAGCATAATAGTAATACCCTTCTTTATCGTTAATATAAAAAGTAACGGTGTCCCATTGTTTTATCTCATCACGATAAAAATCAGGTTCCCAACCATAATCGGGATAATACTCCGCGTCCAAAAATTCATAGACAACGTTATCCAATTGTGATTCTGTGATAATAATTTTCATATACAATAAATATACGGATAAATAAAAACCCCACTATTTAGGAATGGGGTTAATTAAAACTATTTTTATAAAGTGATTACATTTTTACAATTTGTCCACCTTCACCCCAATCTTCGGAATTAGGTACTCCACCTGTTACGGTTGTTTTACTTTCAGACATCTGACCTCTCATTCTTAATGGAGCGTCTATTACTTTAAATCCCGTTGGCGTTCCATCTAATTCTTGTAATTCATATGAATTTAATACGTTATTTAATGGTCCTTCACCAAAATACTCACCATCAGGTAATGTTGCTTGCTCTCTAATTACTCGTCTTACAATTCTTGTAAGATCTGATTCTGTTAATCTAATAATTCTTTTCATAATATTATTTATTTTATGCTGTTTTCATAGATGCAACCAATTTATTACCAATATACATAGACAAATATCCACCCTCAATTTTCCACGTTCCTGACATACCGTCATTGGATGCAACCCAATTAGAATCTAATGTTTGAGCAACATCAATTGGTGTTCCTTCATTTATTACCCGTCTTACGATTCTATTCAAATCTCTTTCTGTTAATCTAATAATTCTTTTCATAATTCTATTATTAATATTTTTAATTTATATATAAATATATTCAGTTTTGAAAAAAGCAACCATAAAAATTTATTTTTAGATATTGGGGTATAAAAGATATGAAAAGATTATAGTGGTTCAACATCCATTGTCCAAACAGCAGTATACCTACCCTTTTTAGTCTTTGGGAAAAACATATCCATTAAAAAATTAATATTATCCATTAAGTCTGAAAAATCAGTAACCTCAACTTTATCATCTTCATCCACAATATATATTGTAATTCTAATTTCAGGGATTGGGGTTGAAGACATAACACTAAACCATTCTCCAATTTCAAAATCAACATCTTTAAACCAATCGGTTTCAGAAAAATAGTCTATAATGTATTGTTTTAAGATTTTAATTATTTTACGATCAACTGATTCGGTTTCTTCTTTAAGGATATACCTAATTAAATTTCTCATAATAATAAATATATGGATAAATAAAAACCCCCACTCGTTGGAATGGGGGGGATTAGTTTAAAAGTTTCTTATTTCATCACCTTCATCGTAATCTTCATATTCTTTTTTTGAAATCCTTACAGGTGTATATCCATAATTGAATATCTGTTCAATTATTTCCGTTTCGTTTTTTGATCCTCTTTCAGCGGCACCTACACCAGCAACCTCCCCATCTTTGTCAATTATTTTAAAATAATTATATTTAATGTTTTCATCCATTTCATTAATAATCTTTTTTATGAAGTTCGTTAGTTCTGATTCTGTTAATTTTACAATTCTTTTCATAATAATATAAATACTCGGATATTCTGAAAATTTTTCCAGAAATTTATTTTTAGATATTGGAGGTTAATTTAGAAAGGGGGTCGTGTTTGTGGGAAATAAAAAACCCCTCTGTTGGGAGGGGGTTTAAGTAATATTTTTATAACACTATTTCTTTGGACTCGTATCTTCAAGTTGTTCTAATGTGGGAAGTGTAACTCCAGTAATTTTATTGGTGGTTAACTCATCTTGGATAAGTTTAATAACTTGAGGGTAAAGTGAATTAACATCAGTCCCTTCAGAACCTTTTGAAGTGATTATTTGACTTGTTGTTTTATCAATAACTTTAATGTCTATTCTACAAGAACCAAAAAAACAAAATTTAGTCCCCGCCGCCATATATTGAGTATTAGGTGTAGTTCCAGATGTTTCTTGTTCTAAAAGATACATCCCCCTAATGGATTTTTTTTCTTCTTCTGTTATAGTAAATTTCATAGTATATTGTTTAATTATAAATACTCCAATATTCATAAAATTTTTCTGGAAATTTATTTTAAGTATATAACCCTAAAAGGGGGTTTTAATAATACACACTTGATTTAAGGGATCGTCCCCCCTTTTGACCCTGTCATATTGTCATATAAGAGGGAGGATACGGGGGGAGGGGCCCCCAATATTTAAGGGGGAGGGGGTATGCCAAACAACAGAGGGGGGTCATATAGTTATCCACACCCCTCCCTAATAAATGTTTATAAATATATGGGGGATTATTTGTATATGTCATTTATTATCCGTACCTTTGTATTGTCAGTGGTTAATACCGACGACGGGTTCGGGGGGATGTCCTTCGCAGAGGGTAGACTCCAACCTACTTATAATATATATAAGCATTAAAAAATTCCCCACCCTAATGAGGGGGATCAGAAATTATGTTGTTAAATTCATCTTGAACTTTACGTACCACCTGGGTGACTGAACAACTAATTCCCTACGTGGGGAAAATGAACTCTACTATAAATATACATTAGATCATAAAAAGATAAAGACTCCTCTTGATTTATATAAATAATATATCTATATTTGTATTATGACACCCACATTCATAACTCTTATTTTCTGTCTATTGGGAATATTGATCTCAGGTCTTGTGATTGATGCTATGACTAACTATGATGATCATACAGATAAGGACGATCATATCCCCACTGATGATGTTACCCATAGAGAAACATTGAAGAAGGGGAAACACGATACCATTGATTAGTTCCCCTCAATTAAGTTAACACATATATCTGTTATAATCTCTCTCACCACATTATAGTTCTCCTCGTTTAGATCAAAGTGTTTGGATAGATCCTCCAATAAGGAACTTGTATCAGCATCCACCATTACATATTGTCTATTCATTATGGGTTTCTTAGTCCATCCCCTCTTTGCTGATTCAAAATATACCACACAGTCTTCATTGGTTCCCTCATTGTGTTTGAATAAACAACATAACCCTAACTTACTTTCCGTAATCGTTGGGGTATAATTCTCTCTTATATATGTTTCCATCTCATTCATACCTTAATGTTAATAAGTTTTTGTTGATAAATAAATAGTATAATAGGGGTGACACTATGTCAGGGGGAAAATTGTTAATAACTTTTTGTTAAATTATTTGATTTTGTCAAAATGTCATGCTCGCTTCACACGGGGGACAATCCCTCCTCCCACTTTTTACCACATATTATTCCCACCTTTTACCACCGAATATGTCGCTGGTTATACGACCAGCCTAAAAAAACCCCTCTGTAGGTATCTGTAGGACCATTTTTTTTACTATATACATTTTCCAGCTAATTATTGTTCTTATATTGTAGGAGCCGCGGAGACGAAGTCCTAAAGAACATCCAACGTTTATGGACTGTAAATGTGTCATATAATAACCCCCAACGATAGAAAGGATTACTTATACAGATACTATAATGGTGGTAAAATGTGGGACTTCTCGAAGTTCCCCGACTAAAAGGAGGTGGGACATTTTATTTATAGTATTACTGTCAGGTTTATCCTTACTTATCCACTACAAAAGATCAGTCCATTATAATACCACTTCGTATTGTTCGTTCTTAAATATAATTCACCTCATCTATAACTTGTTATAAGATAAATGAATATAATAGGAAACATACTTATACATCTTACTCTGATCATCCACTAAAATAAATGGGGGACATTCTATTAATCACTGATGGAGACATCTTATTATATACCCCTTTAGAATGGGGGATTTAGTTTACAGTAGATAGTTTACTGTAAATTAAATATTTTAGACGTACATTATATTTTAGTGTTGTATCATTATTATATTTTAATGATAAGTGTAAATACTTTTTACAATTGTCCTGTATTTTGTTAATAGTATATTACATTATGATTTAAGATAGGTCCCATTAATTACCACATATCCTTTATAGATATGTAATTATCGTATAAATAGACGATAAAGAGTATAGGATTAAGTTATGAACGAAGAACGTAGTGAATGAAATGAACGGTAGAGATGAGTGAGTAAGTTAGTCTTATACTCTTAACAATTTCCTGTATTAGAAACGTGTATATTATGTCCTCTGATTAATCCACCACCTAACATATATATTAACTCACTTATTAATTCATATGCATGATTACGTAGGCTTTGATCAAACATATACCTACCTTCATCTTTAGGTGCTGGTTTAGGTAGATAAACATCTATATTAATAGAATAACGTGTAGGTACAATATTATAACTACAGTAATTTAATCTTTGTTTAACATCATTATCCATTATTGATTTGGCTAAAAATATCATATCGTCTTTTGTACCTCTTATCCCCACCATTTTTAAAAGTTCTTCTATACTTACACCCACCATACTTGCCGTGTCTTTTATTCCTGATAGTTTTATTTCATCCATCAGGGTTTGTCTTAGTGACTCCTGTTTTAATACCTTTCTTATGTGCTCTTGTAGGTTCATTTTTTATAACGAATATATAATGTATAAATTTTATTCTTGTATAATTCTGATACTTGATTAACATACTCAATTTCTTCTTGTTCTGGTAACTCTTCCCAACCAAGTTTATAATCTTGCCATATGACAGCCTCTACCGCTCTTAATGTCAATTCATATTTGAATTGTTCATAACTTTCGGTTTCACCAAATACTTGATTGGCGTGAACTTTAAGTAACTGTTCTACTCTATTTAAATCCACCCTTCTTTTAAAAAAGTTACCTTCATTAATAACCCCCATCATTAATTGGATCCTTGATATTTGTTCTTGTAGGTTCATATTACATTCTTTGGTGTTGTAATTTTTCAGATAATTCATTTACAAGTATATCTAAGGTTTCGTCATCTATGTATTCTTCATCTATTGTTTGGTAGTCTTCGGTAATTTCATCGTCATACTTATTCCATATTGATACGTGGACTCTAAGTATGTTATCATTATTTGATAAAAATTCAACATATCCTTTGGTGTCATTTGTTTCATCCGTCCATAGTGGTATTGCCCCTGTATAAAAAGTAACATCAAATAAATTTGGTTCTTGTTCTCTATCTACTATTAAATCTTTAAGGTATTGTATTTTTACTTCTCTTGGTGGATTACCTACTTTTCCATTTATTTGAGGTAAAGAAAGTCCTGACATACCCATAAAGTCGTATAAACCATACTCTTCTATAAGTTTTAAAATAGATTGTTTTTTGTTAATCTCTTCTTTTAATACCTTTCTTATTTGTTCTTGTAAGTTCATATTCTATATTTATTAATTAACTTTATCAATAGAAATAATATATTTTTTTATATTACTTATTCCACCGTCTTCATTTTTGAAATATACCCTTTCTTCTTGTTCATCGTAATCCCCCGTTTGATTAAAGAAATCTTTTACAACACTTTCAGGTTCGTCCTCTAACCAATCATATTCCCAATTGTCTTCGTAATTCCATCCTGGTATATATGCAAATGGTTGTATTCTATACTTGTCTGATAATTTGTCTCCATCTAATGTAATTCTATAATCTGTTTTTACTTGCCATTTCATTTCTTTCTTATGGAAGTTTTTATTACGAGTAAATGATATGAAATAAAGTTCTTTTCCCAAGTAGTATTCTTCTGAAGCATTTATTTTATTGGTTTTTAAAATACCTTTTAATCCATCCTCCGAAGTATAATGATATAACTTTCCGACTTGTTTACCTTCATTAATAAACCCCATCATTGATTGTATTCTTGATATTTGTTCTTGTAGTTTCATCATCTTTGTTTTTTATTTGAATAATGTAGTCTATCGGATAATTCATTCACAAGTATATCCAATGTTTCTCCATCCAATTCATCTTCGGTTATTATGTCAAAGTTATCAACCCCACCTTCTTCATCAAATTCTGCCAAATGAACTTTAAGAACATTATCTTTATTTGAAAGGTATTCAACATAAACCGTTTGCCAATTATCGTTTTCATATAGTGGTATTGATCCCGTTAAATAGGTGAGATCCAACTCGTGGGGAGTTTGTTGTTGATCGTCTGTTAAGTCCTTCAGGTATTGTATTTTAATTTCTCTGGGTAGTTCTCCTGTTTTTGACCATACGTCAGAATAAGTTAACCCAACATCTGTTGTAATTGAATATAAACCAAATTCCTTTATAATGTTTAATAGTGAGTTGTCAACTTGGGTTGTCTCTTCCTTTAATACTTTTCTTATATGTTCTTGTAGGTTCATCTATTTAAATAATCATTAATTATTATTTGTATTTCAGGATCACTTCCTTTGTATATTATATCAACAAGATACTTATGAAGTGGATGAATTCTATTGGTTAATACTCTTTCCTCAAACTCACCACCTTTACTTGTTCCAGTATCGTTAGGGTCTAAACCATAATAATTAAATGGTTCTACTTCATACTTTGTTTCTAATCTTGATTTATCAAGAACAAATACCATGTCATCATTTGAAATACTTTCACCTGACCCTTTACCTATTGATTGATCGGGCTTCCAATTTTTTTCTCTTGTGAGTGATATCGCACTTTGTTTTTCTGTGTCAGCCAATCTTTTATCTATATTAAGATATTCATCAGAAGGTTTGGTTCCGATAAGAGAATCCGAATTTATTATTTTAATTCCAGTTTCAGTTGAGGTTTTATGATATAATGGTGTTCCTTGTATATCTTCTAACTTTTCAGATATAACCCCCATCATTGATTGTATTCTTGATATTTGTTCTTGTAGGTTCATATTATGTTTCTGTGGTAATTTATTAATTCGTTATATGTACGTGGAAATAAATCTTTAAATTCTTTCATACTATTTGTAATATCGACCCAATTATTTTTATTACCATATAAGTATTTAATTATTTTTTTATCATCTTTATTTTGTAAATCAAAAACACTTCTATTAAAATTGATTTTGGATTCATAATCTTGGTAATTATTATAAATCCACGGATCAATAATATATCTATCGTTCATTACCGCAAAATGATGTCCTTCATCACCTTCTTCATCTGAAAAGTATTCCGAATCAGGATTTTTATCTACACTAAAACCATAAATTTTAACATCATCTCCCTCTAACATTTTTACGGCAGATGCAACAAATGAACAAATAAACGAAGTTCCATCTTTTTCTATCGCATTTTCAATCTCTTCAACAAACTTGGGGTTATCGTAAATAAATGGGTTTTTACTACCCATCCCCATCATTGATTTCATTCTTGATATTTGTTCTTGTAGGTTCATATATGATTAAAATAACCCTTTATCTTTTATTCTATTTAGTTTTCGTTTATATTCAATAACTTTTTCAGGATAAACGAACAACACACCCTTAAATTCAAATGTGTGATTGTCAATTAAATCGTCAACATCAAAACCTGGCCAATTATCAAAAAATTCAATATCATTGGTCCTATATTCTCCGTCACCATCAAAACTCCAAGATCTAGGTCTTATAATGACATCAAGGTCATTAACGTCTTTAATCATTCCCGTAATAACAAGAGGAGCCGAACCAAACACTGCGTATTCCCCATATGGTAAATCATAAGTTTTTAAAAGTTCTAATAGGGTATCAAGTCGTTTCATTATTTTGTCTTTTTTACACAGTTAGGGTATCTTTTACCAAACATAGTTTTCATACCTTTTTGAGTATATCCTGCCCAACATTTTTCTGTAAGTTCACCTTCTTTTATTTCGGATATTTCTTCATCTTTTAATTTATATTTAAATCTTGGTTTTTTTAATATTTTGGTGGCAATCAATCTGTGATACCCATCCTCCAAACCTTTATCGTCATATATTAATTCATCTATTTTATCAGGATTATCAATAAAATATTTTATTGTTTGTATATTATCATTTTTATGATTTGATAACGTATCCCAATTATCAACTATATCCTGTAATGTATACCCTCTTAAAGTATTAAACTTGGAATCCTTATATTTACTAAATTCTTTATTAGTTGATTTAGTTTTAACTTCCTCCCTTAATACTCTTCTTATTTGTTCTTGTAAGTTCATATTTAATTAATTATTAATCCCTAAATATAAATCGTTTATTAATTTTTTATATAATGTAGGTTTAGTAGTTAAAGGTTTAATTACGTAAAAAGTATCATACACATAATCCCAATAATCATCCATAGTTCTAAACAATTTATGTTTTCCATCTCTAAAATTTTCTTCTGTATTTAAAAACACTTCTTCCGCACTATCATAATATTTAATGTTTGAAATCACCCAAATCATCAATTTCATTTTTAAATTATCCCCTTTAACAATTTTTTTAATTTTATTAATTAATGGTGTAAGTTCTGCTTTATATTCGTGTTGTAATTTTCTATATTTATCATAATTTAATTCATACTCACTTTTACTATTTGGTATTTTAGAAAAATTAAAAGGATTACCGATAGGTTCTGTTCCTTTTTTTTCATAATATTTACCAAATATTTCTTTATCCCTAACTAACGGATCAATACTATGTACTAATTCGTGAGTAATCATATCTTCAAAGGTATTTAAATTAATAACGTTATTTTCTGACCATTGTGCAACATTAATTAATAAAATATTATCAATCGTATCCATTCTGGCAACTGCAAGATCTGAATCATCATTGTAAATTCCTACAGATACATTAATAGGTTCATTATTTTTATATGTGAGTTTGAAGTAATCCTTAAAATCAATTAATGGTTCATCCTCTTTTATTTGATTTTTTTTATATTGATCCAATTTTAAATTTATTAAGTCTAATAACACACCCGCTTTATTGATTTCACTTTTGGGTATTTCAATGTGTCTTTCAGTTAAAAGTTCCTCCCTTAATACTCTTCTTATGTGTTCTTGTAGTTTCATATAAAAATTATTCTTTTTGCGTTGCAGTTAAACTTTTTATTTATTAAATCCAATAAGTCCAACCCCCATTCATCAGATGAGCTCAAGAAGTTCTCAATTTGTTCGGCGAAGTCCTGATAAAATACAATCACATTAAAACGTGGATCTTTAACATCAGGGAACTCATAACAAGGTTCAGGCAACTCATCTCTAAGTTCTTTGGGATAATCCCCGTTATTATCGTATTTATCCCCATCAACCAACTTAAATAAATAATCATTGTAATCATTACTAGGAAGAACAAACCCAATCGCATATGGATCACAACAAACCCCCATCCCACAGTTATATTCAGCCCAATCATAATAGATATCGTCAAACCCATTAAATTCCATATTAAGTAAATCGTGTAATATAGATTGGGTATTCGTTTCTTCTCTTAATATTCTTCTTATGGATTCTTGTAGGTTTTTGTCTTCATTTGGTTTAAACTCTTCTCCTGATATTGCATCAATTATTGTTACCTTACAAGGCATTGCATTTGCCCATTGGACAAACTTTACTAAATGTTCTTGTCTATCATCATACATAATAAACTCTTCAGGTTGTAGTTCATATATTAATTTGGCAAATAAATTGGATTTAAACTCAAATGTATCTATACCAGGATTTAAATGCATTTCATCAAACTCCAATCCGTAATGGTTTAAAATTATATCAACCTCATCTTGTAGCGGTGCAACTCTACCTGTCGCCAAAATCACATAATTATCAGGATTAGATATTGCTTGTTTATATCTTCTATAAATCTTTTTATTTAATGGAATGTCAAATATTTCCATATCCAAACTCTCAGGTTTTGACCACCAACCTCTGTGTGGCCAATCTTCACCTGTCTTTTCTTTCCATATTTTTTTACCTTCATCTGGTAATGTTGTGTGAACTAACGTGTCGTCAAAATCAAATGATATTAATTTTTTTATTTCCATATTAATAAATATCACATTAATTAAAATCCATAAGGAAAGGTTTTTTTGAAAATTGATCAGGTCGCAACACTACAATTTCGTAGTCTTTGATTTTATCGTTATGCCACTTTGCCGTTACGTTACCGTATTGATCTGTGTCAACCACTGTTAATACTTTTTGTGTTGAATATGTTACCCCATTTTCGTTGTGGAACATTTTTACATATACTACTGACATACTTTTTTTTAATCAATAGTAGTAAAAATAATTTGATTAGACAAAGATTAATTTCCAATTACCATTATAGTCCTCCACAAGACAAGTTGAGTTTTCACAGAAGTCTCCTGAGTTCATATATCCACTCTCTAATTTTGGTTGATGTATATGACCACAAACCGCAACATCATATCCTTTTTGTTTTGTTAATCCCTTTGCGTTCTCCTCAAAATCGGATACAAAGTTAATTGCTCCCTTTACAGATTGTTTAATGTCGTTGGCTAACGAATGGTATGGTAGTTTGAATTTTCTCCTTATAAGGTTATAAAACGTATTTAATCTTATAACAAAATCATATGACCATCCACCAATTACTGCTAACCACCTCATCTTCATTATAACAAAGTCTAACACATCTCCGTGAAAACAATAATAACTTCTACCATCAGCACCAATGTGTGTATATTTTCTAACTATCTGGATGTTGTTCATAGAAAATGGAACAAATGGTTTTAAAAAATCGTCGTGATTACCTCTGATATATATTACATTGGTTCCCTGTTCCGATCTTTTCATAAACCTTCTGAACACCTTTGAACATTCTTTTTTCCATTTCCCTCCGGACTTTAATGCCCAACCATCTATAATGTCTCCGTTTAATATTAATGTTTCGGATTCATTCTTTTCTAAAAATTTTAGTATCTTGTCTGTTTGTGATTGTCTTGCTCCTAAGTGTAAATCACTCATTATAATTGTTCTCCACTTTTTCATAATAAAAATGATATGTACTGGGCAATTTTATAACCTGTATATGCCCCAAGTGCTGCAGATCCTGGAAGAATAATAAATTTGCCAAGTCTTGTTTGATATTTGTCTCTATTTACAATATATGAAATCAAAATATAGTAAAATATGAAATTTAAAAATACCATAACATCAATTTCCTTTGACATAAAAACAACTATGGAGTTTCCCATAAATCCCCACATAAAATTTATAAGAGTCTCTATAATTAATTCTTTTGGTGTTGTAATGGCTCCATAGATGTTTATCTTTTCATCTAATGGGTTTTTATTATTTTTTTTTGTCTTCATTGTTTAATAATTTTAATATTTTTGCTCTATAGTTTTCAAAATGTGTTAATGCAAACCATTTTCCTATGGCTGCTCCTAATATAAAAAATAATATTACAGCAATTTCTCCTTTTAATAAATGGTCAATTGAATAATATGTTGAACATAATGTTAAGGCGTTTAGAATTATTGAATTTATAACAAGTTTCTTTATTTTATTTTCATAGGTGTATTTTATTTCATATACCTTAAAGATATTATATAGTAACTGAAATATGAATATTAGTAGGTATATCATTTATATTACTTTTTCCACATATGTTGCTGTTTCACCAGATATAAATTCTTTTTCCAACAGTAATGGTAATGATGCTGGTTTGCACCATGCATAAACTAACCATCCTTCAAAATGTTTTTTAACATATTCCCACCTTGTTTCCCATAACATTCTAAACACACCTTTTCTTCTGTGATCGTTACTTACCCAAGCATCAAGGAATTTAATTTTTTTATTATCTTCTCTTTCCAAATAAATGTGACCAATTATTTCTCCGTTTAACATCGCAACCCAAGTTTCAAGTTTCTGCGCGTTACTTTTTAAATGTAATATTTTTATATCTTCCATCCTTAATTCCAATATGTGTTGTCGTCATTAAAAAACTCCTTATTATTTCTATTTAAAAATGATTTGATCATTAACCTCATCATATATAACACTCCCTTGTTTTCAAATCTTCTTGGTGGTGTGAATACTGTTGTGTTTATTATTCTAAATTTCTTTGGTTTTATTTGTTTAGATAAAAGATAGTCCTCCGCAACCTTTGCTTCTTCGTCAAATCCCTTTAATTCGTTAAATGTGTTTGTTTTAAATAACATAAACCCACCTAAACAGAATGGTGAAATAAATTTAGACATTTTTTGTATGAAATCAAATGTTTTAAACACATAATTATATTTCCCGTTTGTTGTTCTTATCTTTGTTGTAAGTAAATTAATGTCTTGTTCTAACATTATCTTCGTTACTGTTGTTAGAAGTGTCGGATCAAGTAAGAACATATCTGAATCCAAAAATAAAACATATGATGTTTTTACGTGTTTTGATCCGTTGTTTCTTGCCTTTGCTGGAAGTCCCCCTTGTATTATCTTTAAATCAAATAGATCATTTGTTCTTGATTCCAATTGATATGTTGTCCCGTCATCTGATGAGTCGGCAATAATTACTTTAAGACCTTTTATATTGTCTTGAAAGTTCAATAAAGTTAGTGTGGTGTCAATTGTTTTTGATTCGTTTTTACAAGGGATCACTATGGTTAAAAATTTAGATAGTTCCATATAGTATAAATACGTTCTATACTATACTAATACCTCACTTAACAATTTAATAACTCACTTTAGGTTGGTTGGTTTTTATCACAATTTCCAGTTGAGCTTGAACCGACATAATAGTTTGGTATCGGTAGATAGTTTTCAATTTCTTTTCTTACCTTTCTTTTCAGGTTTAAAACGTGATTACTTACACCATAAGTCGAATTAAAGTGATCATATAGTCTGTACATTTCTATTGAAACGTCAATAAAATACATATCGTCTTCGTCATTATACAAAACGTAGATATCACATACCCCCCTTACTTCTTTGAAAGGTTCTATTATTTCCTTAATTAAGTTTAAAAATTTTGGTTCTTTTTCTTTTGATTCGTTGATTAGGTTACCTTCCTCGTCATATCTCACTATTTCAGTATCAATATAAAGATCCACATCTTTATCTGTCACGGATCCTCTCCACCATAACGGAATGGCTTTTAATGAGGTATAATCTTTAATGGTGTCACATATAACGTTTACAAACCAACTATCTTCATTCATAGCTGTTGAGATAGTTTCAAAATACACTTTAATTATTTTTTCTTTTGATTTAACTTCTAAAAACGAAATGTTATCAAACATTGAATTGATAATTTCCTTCGCTGCGTTTATATTTTTTGTTTCATTTTTTGATTCTCTCATCAACCCACTCTCCGTACCTTCATACTTTAATGTTAACGCTTCGGATGGTATGTTTTCAAACGTTACAATATGTTTTTTAGTTGGTTCGTAGTGATTATCTTTATACCACTTAACGTCAGGTATCATTGTTGTATCAATTTCCCATATGTCATCGTCATATGATGAATTAAACCAAGCTCTTTTATTTACTGAGTTAGTTGCAAATATTGCTGGAATGCACTTTTCTCCGTAACCCGCATATGTTTTATAACATTCACCAGCACGAACCTTTAACCCTTGTTCTAATATTCTATCTCTATTCTTTGGGGTTGATTTATGTATAACAATTTTATTTGGTGTTATTTCTTTACCGGCTGGACTATAATTTTCTTTAGACTCTATAAGGTAGATTTCTTCCTTTAATATTTTTTTGATTAACTCTCTCATTTAAACACAAACCTATCCATATTTATTCCTTTAATTTTCCCATCCACGTTTCTTGTTTTTAAATTGTCAGGTATGTAACTATAAATATCTTTAAGGTCTTCTTTTAATCCTTTGTATAGTTGGTACTGTTCATCACTACTAATTTGTCTTGATAGTTCCAATGGTGAGAATGGATAAGCAAATCCTTCATCATCTGTAAGGTATTTTTTACTCCACATTGGACGTACTTCACTGTTATAAAAACGAACCGTCTTATCTATGTCACATATAACGTCAATATCAACATCATAAGTCCAACTATTATCATGCATTTTCCAACCCTTTATGTATGGATAGTCTTTATTTAAAATTGAGATTGCATCATCAACCCCCCTGTTAAATAATTCTAAGTTTTCAACCTCTTCCTTTAATATTTTTCTAATCAGTCTATCCATAAACTATAAATATAACATTAAAACTATTTATTACAAATAAAGTAAGTATTGGGTTAAGAAAAAAAGAAACACATAAACAACAATAAATTACTTCAAAAATTCAAAGAGGGGTTAGGTAAATAGAACAGTTTTTTGTATCTTTATGATATGAAAGAACTACTTAAATACCTCGTTATCCGTTTAACTACTCGTCACGCAAAAACTGCGATTGAAGTTTATAATACTTTATACCCAAAACAAAAAGATATTATCTATGTTGATAGGCAACCATCAACTCAACCGTCTAATGGTTCTGTTGTTTCTATTTCATCTAATAAATCTAAAAAAGACGAAGTTTTAGAATCTTTAAACTACCTTAAAAACAAAAAGGTTAAGACCAAACAAGATAAGGATTCTATCTATTCGTTGGAGATGGTTTTGAAAAATATGTAATAAAAAAAAGGAAGTTTTCACTTCCTTTTTCTTTTTAGATCATCTCCTCGGCCAACTCCCAAAGTCTTGTGTTCACTTTGTTTAGGGCCATTATGTTTTGTAGACCTCTGAGTTTAGTTCTCCGTCCTTTTGGTGAAGACATCTCCACCCCTCCTCTGACAAACTTCTCTTGTACTACATTCAATACTCTCCACAAATCATCCCCCACATCTTCTGTTCTGTTTGGAGCCAATAGACCAACCATTTCTAAATCTGTTAATACTTTGTTTTGACCGAATCGTACTTCAGTTGATTTACGTAAAAAATCAATCTTCTCATCAGTAGATAGTTCTTTCTCCATCATACGATTCACTGACATCTCAATCTTTGGTAGTTTAGATGCGAATGACTCTGTAAGTATTTTAACATCATCCAATTCAAATCTTTGGTGTTTTACTTTGAATGATTCCACTGAAGATGTGGGTACCGTTAATCCATTTGAACAACATAGTCTAAATAAACCTGCTGATACTGATAGTGTTGACATTCCATTATGTGAGTTACAAATTATTGCTTCCACTAAAGTGTCCCCTACCTTTGGTAATTCTCCGTTACGTAAACGGATCTCGTGAAGTCCGTGAACACTTTTACCCGTTTGTTTTACTGACGCAATATCCCAACCCTCTTTTTGAAAATTTTCCAATATATCTATAGTCGGTACAAATACATACCTATTGGAAAGTTTTTCTGATGGTTGGGTTGCGAACACTGACGGCGCGATTGACTTAATTAATTCTGGTGTGTATATCATATTTATTTTTTTAATTACATAACAAAGATATACATTTTATTTTAATATCCAAACATTAATAAAAAAAATAATTTATGGGGTGTTTATACTAAACCCATATATTTATATATATGAGATGTTACATATATTTACATAGAAGATTAGACACTAACGAAGTGTTTTATATTGGTAGGGGAACTGTTAGTAAGAAAGTTAGTGGTAAATGTGATACCAATACGTATAGTAGGTCATTTGCAAAACATACCCATAACATTCAATGGTTAAGAATAACAAAAAAAACATCTTGGTCTGTTGAGATTATTGAGGATAACTTATTTTGGGAAGAATCAATTTTGTCTGAAATATTTTATATAAAAAAATATGGTAGGTTGAATTTAAATGAGGGGACTTTAGTAAACTATACTGATGGTGGCGAAGGATCCAAAAGATTAATCGTTTCGGATCATTCTAGATTAACACAAAAAAATAAAATGTTATCAGATAAAAATCCTATGAAAAGTCCACATAACAAATTAAAACAAAGTATTAGAATGAAAGAAAATAACCCAATGAAGAATATTGAAACGAAAAAAAAAGTGAGTGATTCTCAAAAATTATTGTGGGTTAATGGTACTGAAAACCATCCAAGAAAAAACAAACCTAGAGAGGATCTTAGACTAAGAAACCTAATTAATAACCCCGTTAAAAATCCAGAGGTTGTTGAGAAAATAAGAAGGTCGGCACTTTTAAGGGATAATAAAGGAGGTAAAAGCCCTAACGCAAAAAAAGTAATGGATGTAAATACAGGTAAAATTTATCCATCAATAAAGGAATGTGCGGAAGATATAGGGATATCACACACATCTATTTATAGATACATAAAAAAAGGTAAAGTTATATATTGTAACAGTTAATATCCAAACATTTTCTTATGTTTTTCTTTACGATAATATTGTTTTTTACTTTTTTGTACGATAGGACGAGTCGCCGCCCACATTTCTTGGATTGTCACTTCTACCTTTGTCAGTTTGTTTTGTGTTGTTTCCATATGCTTCACAATTTGCTTTAGATGATTTACAGGATGCTAAGATACAAAATAAAATTAAAATACCAAATAGTTTTTTCATATATATTAGTTTATTAAAAGGTTTGTTACTAATTCTTTAATTCCTTGTTCTTGTAAAACACCCACTTTAGTATCGGTTACTTCTCCACCGTTAAATACTTTAATTGTTGGTATGCTTCTTATACCCAAAGAAGAGACGAATTCTCTATTGTTATCAATATCCATAGTGTACATCTGAACATCAGACGTATTTTCATTTGCCACTTTCTCAAATGTCGGTTTCATCATTATGCACGGTCCACACCAAGTACCCCAAAACTCAACTATAACCTTTTCCCCATTTTGAATTTTTTCCTGTAATTCGTTTGCTGTAATCTCCATTTTAATTTAATTTTAACATATTTTTTATAAAGTCGTGAACCTTATATGTTTGTTTATAATAGTTGTGTTTGAATCCCTTTTTAAGTTCACAATCATAATAACCACTTTCATAAGAACTATCAACCATATGTGATTCTTCCTTCTCCTTACTCTTGATGTATTTTTGAACTTCCTCTAATACATTCTTTACCTCATCGTTTTCACTTGAGTTCTTTTTTTCTTCCAACCAAATGTTAAGGTTTTGTCTATAAGTTTTCATATATTATAAATAGTTTTTTATACATCTTTTTAATAAAGGATCCAATTCTTCTTTTAACATAATATAATAATCATTATTAAAATAATCAACTAACTGTCTAAATGTTTTAATATTATTGAATTTATCATCAGTTCTTAAATCAACACTTGAGTATTCAATTCCATCTACATCGTAATCGGTACCGTCAATATCATAAAAAGTAGTAATATCTACAGGTAATTTTGGTTCAGCATCCCACATTAATGTTGCGTACCCAATTAATTTATACCCTTCAGATTTATACTCAAAATCAATTGTTCCCGAAAAACGTTCAAATACTATTTCAACACTTGATCCGTCTTCAAAATAACGGTCTTTATTTATTAAAGTACTACCTCCCCTAAAAAGTGTGTAATATAAGTATTGGAATTTATCTTGGCATTCACCACTTCCATCCTGTATAACTTCACGGTCATAAAGTAAAACAATAACCGCACCCTTATCTAAACCAGTATAAATCACAATTTCATCAATTGAGAGTTTATCTTCATCATACATAGAGTTAACAAGATTCTTTGTCTTGTTAAAATCTCTGTCACTTTCTTGTAACTGATTAAACTGTTCTTCGGTTATTATTATTTTCATTACCAATTAAAGTTTTTTCTTTTATTAATTGTTTCTCCCATTTCTATAGTAATGAATTTACCTCCAATAAGGTTTCTTACCTCCGCCTGCAGTTCATAAATAAAGTTATCTAAATTGTTATATTCGTGTATTGAATCAACATAACAATTAACTTTTATATGTATCACATCCATTTTATTTTTTTCAAAATAATCCATAGATGTTACTTTTGATACGTCAACCACTTTAATTTCCTCAATAATATCTACAGGGTCGCAAATAAGATTTTGATGTGATCTTATATAACTACCATCTTCACAATTTTCTTTTACCTGATCAAAAGCCATATCAATAAGATCTTGCATGGGCTCCGTATTTGACTCCAACAACATTCTATACTGACTCTCTGTTATTATTATTTTCATTCTTCTATCCAACAATTATTTATGTCAACCCTTATTCCTGTTTTTTTAATCACTTCTTTATGTAAAATATCATAAATTAAGTTTCTTATTTCGCCTTCAACTTCCCACCACAAGTCGTAATCCTCTTCTAAATCTTTTAAATAATGGGTTTTCATATTATCCATCAAAGTGACTTTACCATCACTCTCTACAGGACAATCAACAAGTGTGGTCGTATCTTCTTCATAATCCTCCACCCAATTAATTCTAAATCTAAAATCATATCCTCCACTAAAATTATAATCATTAGTATCAAATGTCCTATCCATTAGTTGGTACGCTTTTTCAATCATTTTATCCCAACCACCAAGTAACTCAATAATCTCACGTTCATCTAAACCAGTATAAGTCATAATTTCATCAATTGAGAGTTCGTCATCATTAAGCATAGTATTAACAATCCTTTTTATCTTATCACTTTCTTGTAATATTCTATACTGACTCTCTGTTATTATTATTTTCATTATACAAGCATTTCAAGATGAT
>Ga0304730_1000562_pt1 | contig 31629 bp, 26 predicted proteins | sample M_130628_MF_Meta_FD_190474 | JGI IMG/M metagenome (GOLD analysis project Ga0304730, IMG submission 190474) | Freshwater microbial communities from Lake Montjoie, Canada to study carbon cycling - M_130628_MF_MetaG (v2) (version 2) | ecosystem: Environmental > Aquatic > Freshwater > Lake | place...
ATATTATATATATATATATATATATATATATATATATAAATTATTTATTTTTAAAGTGGCACATATTTTACACCATAACTAAAAACTTGATATCAATAAGCAATTAAATAATTATTGAATTTGATGAGGAATGGATTATCGACAATATAATTGAAATTATGATTTGTGTAATAAGATAAATAATTTAGAGCTTCAGAATATGGTAAATTAAGTTTTTGCATAATAAAAGCACATGCAAACATAATAGATAGTTTACCAGAGATATCATGAATAAGGATTCCAACATTATGAAAATAACCATTTGTAATAAACTGATTGACTACATCGAATAATTGAGTCATAGACACTTTCATTTTTGTTTCATCAATTGTTTGATTAAGTGATATATTTAAATATGTTACATTTTTAAAATAATTATCAATATCATGTGTGAGATTGACAACATAGCGTATATTTTTGGTTTTAAAAAAATCGATATCTTCAGCAATAGATGAGTTATTGCCGATCCATAATCTTGGTAAAATTTCGACAGCTTTCATATATAATAAATAAGTAGATATAATTTATTTATTATTTATAATTAATTTATACAGATACAGAAACCGTAGAATCTGTCGAAGTATTATTTGATGACAAAACGGTTGGTTCATTTACTTGTCCAGCTACTTGTCCAACTTGTTGTCCAGCTACTTGTCCAACTTGTTGTCCAGCTAGTTGTGGTGTAGTAGCTGCGTGTAGTGCTTCAACAGGAACTGTTAAAGTAGAAGCAGTTCGTTTTACTTTACGGAGAAAATTTTTATGCTCCTTTTTGATTAAGATACCATTTGCGACAGGATATTCGATAGGTACGTCTAATTTAATTCTACGACCAACATATTGATGTTGTTTTCGTGAACTATTTTTGGTGCTTTCAACGAGGAAGAACGATATTTCAGAGTCATCAATTTGACCATTTTTTTCCCTGGTTCTAACGATTTCAGACAGTGCTTTATTAGCGGCTTGATATGGCGAATCTCCGTTATATCGTCCATATAATGAACCATCTGGTTCTAATTTTACTTTAAAACTACGACTACCTCCTCGTGTTGATTGTACTTCAGGTTCAATATTAGGTAATTGTTCAACAGCAGTAAGTGGAATAGTTTCTTGAATTGGAGAAGTGGACATTTTATATTATAAATTATAATGTTAATTAATTTTTAAATTATTAACGCATAATAATTATAATTTTTTTTTGAAAATCATAATAGATTATTTAAGTAAAAATTATAATTAGTGATATTAATATAAAAAAAGGATTAATTATGGAGATGTATTTTTATTATTTTGTTCAATTTTGCGTGGTCGACCTCTTTTTCGTTTAACTATTTGGTTATTATTAATGTCGACATTAACTTTACTGATTAGGAGGTTTGGTGTATCACTATTAGTTAAAATGGATGATAAAGTAGTATTGCCATTAATTAGTGCTTCAGAGTCATAATCATCGGGCATAATAAAAATCTTACTAAGATTATTTTTTATATCTGAATTATCAGATGGTTCAGAGACGGTATCAATATTATTGTCAACAACATTCATTTTTGCTTTAATTTTTTTCAACATAAGATTAGTAAGATTATTATCAATAAGAGCTTTACTAAAAGGGAATATTTTTTTAAAAGCTTTAGTGATAGTTACTTCAGAGATATTAAAGATTTCTGAGATGATTTTTTTAGAAATATTTAGATTATGGATATGGGATACGAGTAAGATACTACCGGCAGCCATAGAAGTTGGTTGATGATCAGATGCAATACCTAATTTATCAATATTATCAGCGATTCTGATTGCGATATCAATATGTGCTTTTTTAAGACTAAGTCGATATCCATATCGTTCAACAAAATCGCTTGACTGAGATGAATGTAAGTTATATTTTAAAGTTTTATAATCATTTAATTCTAAAAATTTGCGACATCCTTTTGTAACTTGTGTTAATTTAAGTTCAAATATATCTGCAATTTCTTTGGTTGAACGTGGTGAACCATTTAATTTAGCACCATAATAAGCACAAGCTGCGATTAAACCACGTCTATTTAAACCACGGATAATTATAGTTTTTCCTTTATTATAGCCACCGATATGTTTAATTTCTGAAATATCTTGATAGAGATGTTTAGCACTCTCTATAATTGCTTTTGTAATTTTATATGTTTGCATATTTTTTTCAATATTAGTTAAAACTTCATGAAGAGAACGTTCTTTATACGGCATTTGGTTCCATAATTGCATCTGTCTTAAACGACTATAACCAGAACCACTAATAACAGTTCCAATTGATGATTTTGGATAAAATGTACTTGTTGCGATTCCACATCTGCCATTTTCTTTGGTTCCTTCCTCGAAATTAGTCCATTCTGGTTTCAATTCAAAGATTTCACCATTCTCAACACCACAATCACCACAGGTATAATTCGATTTATTACTGTCTATTATAATGTTTTTTGATTTACATTCTATACACGTATTTACATCTTCTACTGATGGTTCAGTATTTTCAACATATTTATCAAACAGCGACCATAGATTATCATCGTTTATATCATCTAAACAATCTGTTTCGTCTATTTCTATATTAGCCATTCTCTATATATATTTTATATATTATTCCTTTAAACCATTTAATTTATTTATCAATTTTTTTATATTGGATATTTGGTCTATATATTATGAGATGTTATATAATATCATCTAAATATTAATAATCTGTCAAAAAAATATCAACAATTAAATTATAACATAAATTTATTTATAATAAAAATGTATATGTTCCAGCTCTAAATTTACACCAAATATATAATTTTTTTATAATATTATTATAACAATAAAAATGAATGAAATAATTAAACATGGTATTTCAACAAAAAAAGAATTAAAAAAAAGAATAAAAGATTTATGTTTATTTCAAGTTCAAAAAAATGGTCTCCATTTACAAAAAATTATAAATCAAACTGAAAAAATATGTATTGAAGCTATCAAACAGAATTGGTTAGCAATATTATATGTAAAAAATAAAACATATAAAATTTGTAAAACAGCTGTTCAATTAAATGGTATTGCTATTTATTGTATCCATTATTTACGCTTCCATCCTAATCCTTCCATTAATAATAAAATTATGTACAATTTATTTAAAATTGCAGTCCAAACTAATGGTTATGCTTTAGAATATATAGATGAACAAACTGATGAACTTTGTTGTTTTGCTATTTTAGAAGATAGTTATTCATTACAATTTGTAAAAAATAAAACATATGATTTGTGTAAATTGGCAGTAGGTCTGAATGGCAGAGCTTTACAATATGTTGACAACCAAACTAAAGAATTATGTGATATAGCTATAAAAAATAACAATAGAGCAGTCCAATTTGTCCAACCACATCTTATGGAACATTATATAAATATTTAAAAAATAAACATTTAAAAAATTATTATCACTTATTATTATTATAATGCTGTTCGATTTACTAATAGTTTCATCGCTATTTACATTTTTTAATTCATGGTTCCTCTCTTTTATTTCAACTATCATCTTTAAAGCAATCTCTATGTTTAACAATTTTATTAATAATAAAGTTAATAGTGATGAATTTATATCTGATAATATCGAATTCGATGAAAATACATCAATTTATAAATGCAATAATCTGAATGACTGTTTGAAAGCATGCGATGAGTTAACCCTGACAAAAAAACATCCATCAATTGTATCATCTTTTAAAAAACTAAAAAAATATGTAATTCATCCTATTGAACTCGTATACTCAAAATCAGAAATAATATTTATTCCACAAATATATGATATATTAGATGGAAAGATGAAGTTAGCACTTAAAAAAATATTAATTTATATTTGGAACTTACAATGTTCAAATAAATTAAAAAAGAGTGTGACAGAATTTGCGGTTAGAGAATATTTCAAACAAATGAGCAAATCTCAGACCAATAATGTTAAACAAACGACGCCAACAATTAATGCCAATATAATGACACAAATAAATCATGCAAATATTAATTACACAAAAAAACCATTGTATCCAAAACTCGAACAACGAGAAAACAAACAAAGTTTTTCTGGTCAAGAAGCCGTACAAAAAGTAGAAGGTTATCAACAGCATAATAATGTAGTTAATCATTCTAATGGTGGCATGGTTCCATCATATGGACCATCAATCAATCAAATAGATAAATTAGACTAATAAAAATAAATAAGCAATAAGCAAATTTATCTATTTGATTGATTGATGGTCCATATGATGGAACTATCAATCAATTAAATAGATAAATTAGACTAATAAAAATAAATAAGCAATAAGCAAATTTATCTATTTGATTGATTGATGGTCCATATGATGGAACTATCAATCAATTAAATAGATAAATTAGACTAATAAAAATAAATAAGCAATAAGCAATAAGCAAATTTATCTATTTGATTGATTGATGGTCCATATGATGGAACTATCAATCAATTAAATAGATAAATTAGACTAATAAAAATAAATAAGCAATAAGTAAATTTGGAAGTATATTCTATATAGTTCCAATTTCATATAAAAAAATTGATTTATTTATAAATTAATATAAGGTTATACTATATATTAGTATAATTAATGTCTACCAAAACCGTGAAGTCATCCAATTCAGCCAATATGTCTGTTATAACATCAAAAGATTCAAAACAGACTAAAACATTCAAAGAGTTAAATGTGAGTGTGAGTCAAGGGGAATTTATATCAACCAAAGATATAGAGCCAGTTATGGATTTAATTTTTAAAGATAGATTTTCAAAGTATAAACATTTATATGATTCTTACAATCAATTTATTGATGAAACAATAATTGCGTGTTTAAAGGACGGAAATTTTGTGTTAGATGAAGAAACTAAAACGGATGAAAATAAAATAGTAAGACATTTATTTCGTTTTTCGAATGTATCATTTCATGTTCCGACGGAGGAAAGCACTCCAGGAGAGCCAATAATGACACCACAATCAGCCAGAATTAAGAATTTAACTTATGCGAGTAAATTAACAACATTAGTGGAGCAAGTGCAAGAAACCTTAAATATTTTATCAGGTGAAAAAACTGAAAAAGTATTATATTCAGACACAATTCCGATTGGTAAAATTCCGATTATGTTAAGGTCAGCATATTGTGTTACACAGCCATTAATTGCACCAAATATTAAAAATACAGAGTGTCAATTTGATCCAGGTTGTTATTTCATTGTTAAAGGCAGTGAAAAAATAATTTTATCATTAGAGAAAATTAGTGATAATAAGATTTTAGTTTTCACGAAGAAAGATCCTACGTTTAAAGACGGACTTATTTATACTTGTCAAATTAACAGTAAAAATACTAATGTACACTCTAATTTACAAATATGTAGTGTACGTATGAGAAAAGATTTGGCGATTATTCTCAATATGACTCAATTTACTGAAATTCCCATCTTTATTATGATGAGAGCTTTAGGTATTGAAACTGATATGGATATTTATAAATATATAATTTATGATCTCAATGATGTAGATATGTTAAATATTATTAAACATTCGATGGATAAGATCAATGATGAGATATTTAGGTCAGAATCAGGGGAGCCTTTGATTGTCCGAACAAAGGAGCAAGCATTAACATATTTGATGAGTAAGATGAAGAATAATAAAAAATATTCTGAAATTGATCCAAATGAAAAAGCGATGCAAAAAAGAATTGCATTGATTAATATTTTGAAAAATGATTTTTTGCCTCATATGGGGTCGGATGAGTACAGTCTTATTAAGAAAGCTTTTTATCTTGGATATATGGTTAATAGATTATTGTCATGTTATCTTGGGAGAACACAGGCAGATGATCGAGACAGTTATGTTAACAAACGTATTGAATTACCTGGAACATTATTTGAACCATTATTCAAACAAAATTTGAGAAAGGTGATTAATGAAAGTTCGAAAAGATTCAAGAAGAAGAGGAATGGAGATAATATTCCGAATGTGATAGGACAGATTCAACAAAATATAATTGAATTGGGTATTAATCAAGCTCTTTCAACTGGAACGTGGGGAACTTCTAAACGTAAAGGAGTAGCTCAAGTTTTACAACGATTGACTTATTTACAATCACTATCTTATTTGACCAGAGTTATGACTCCATCAGTTGATGCGTCGAATAGTAAAGTTATTAATATGCGTCATGTAGATTCACATTGTTATGGATATATAGATTCAATTGAAACACCAGAAGGTCATAAAGTAGGATTGATCAAAGGTTTATCTTTGTCTTGTACTGTTTCATTAAATATGAATTTTCAAGTAGATTTGATTAAGAACATATTAAGCAATTTACCAGAAGGTCTCAAAATATATGAATTCGATCTTCAGCCAATTAAATTCAAACAATATACTAAAATATTTATTAATGGTCAATGGATTGGTCTTACTGATACAGGTAATAGTCTCGTATTATTCCTTAGGGAGAAACGTTTACGTGGTGAAATTCATCTACACGTTGGAATTACATATAATAGAATTCATAATGAGATTCGTATATTTACGGATGGTGGACGTATGATTCGTCCTCTTTTACGTGTAAAAGACAATAAATTAGTTATTACTAAAGATATTATAGATCGGATCAATCTTTCAACAGTTGATATTCCAAATAAAATCAACAATATGGCTCAGCTTCTTACAGAATATCCGAATATTATCGAATATATAGATGTTGAAGAATCTGAAAATATCCTTGTTGCGATGTATGCGAAAGATGTTGAAGAAAATCACATTAAGATGATGACGCCAATTGAAAATCCACAACCACGTGGTGATAGCGTCAATCGTTATCTTAATATGTATAAACGATATACTCATTGTGAATTCCATCCGATGATGATGTTAGGGAGTGTTAGTTGTAATACAGTTTTTACGGAGCATAATGTTGCTCCACGTAATTACTATAACTTTTCTCAAGCGAGACAAGCAATGGGTATTTATATGACGAATTACAGACATCGTTCTGATATCTCATATATATTATTTCATTCACAAATCCCATTGGTATCATCAAAAGGTGCCAAATATACTGGTGCTATTAATTTACCAGCCGGTGAAAACTCTATCGTCGCAATTGCGATCTATACAGGGTTAACTGATTAGGCCCTTGTCATAATACAAGTTATGGCAAGTCAACGTCATGGTTGGCAACGTCTCCAAACTGCGGGGACCTCCGGATTTTTAGATTGAAATCTAAATAAGACCTTTAGCTACCAAGTCATAATGGTGACATTATGATGGCTTCAGTGAAAAACTGAAGGTAAGGTAACAATGTTAAAGTACGGACAATCCGCATCCAAGCTACTAGTCTAATAAACTAGTAGAAGGTTCAACGACTAAATGGTGACGGGCTAATCATTCTTTCATTAGAATGATGGCTCAAGATATAGTCTAGTCCCACTGGTAACAGTGCCTAAATGTAATTATTATGTGTCCATGACAATAGCACATAGTAATGAGTTTTAGGGATCAATGATGTTAGGAGGAAATTCCTAATGGAGATTGGTATTAACGATAATCAAGAAGATAGTATAGTTAAGAATAAATCATCAACAGATAGAGGTTTTATGAGGGCAATGTCCTTGAAAAAATATGATGACGTTTCTAAGAAAATGTCTCAGACATCCGGAGAAGATGAATTTGGCATCAAAGATAAGTCATTGGTCAAAGGTATAAATGAGAATGAGCGAAATTATAACAAATATAATGACAAAGGGTTCGCTCCTGAAGAAACCAAAATCGAAAATGGTGATATTATTATCGCTAAAGTTACACCTATAACTGATGGCGAAGGTAAACTTTTTAAAGACGAATCGCAATCTTATAAATCTAATGCCGATGGTTATATTGATAGAGTTTGGTCAGGTATCCAAGACGGTGATGGATATAATATGATTAAAATGAGAATAAGGTCTGAAAGAACATCAATGGTTGGAGATAAATTTTGTTTGACTCCAGATCATGAAGTTCTAACGTCAAATGGATGGATGAGATTTGATATTTTTTATAAAAATTATAATATGCATTATTCGATTAGAAAGGATATTAAGGTAGCACAGAAAGACGAAAATGATAATGTTGAATATGTGTCAGTTCAGGGTGTATTTGAATTTGATTTTGATGGTCAAATGTATAAATTACAATCTGAACATATTGAATATCAGGCAACTCCAGACCATATGTTGTATGTCAAGAAATCAGATTCTGATAAGTTTGGACGATGTAAAGTGAAAGAAGTGTTTAATAAGGTACTAACTTATAAAACAGATAATAAGGAAGTAGAAGTTGTGCCATCATTTGGAACACATATGATAGTTCCATACACTGGCAAAGTATATTGCTTACAAGTTCCAACAAGTGTATTTTTAGTTAGATATAATAATAAGGTCCATTGGACCGGTAATTGCAGTCGTCATGGTAAACTTTTTGCCTGAAAGCCTTTAAATTTCAAAAGGACGACGCCCTGTTAATTGGCAGTCAAGTGAGCCAATATAACATCAATATGGGAACATGCTTGAGGTCGACTATGGCAACATAGTTGATAAGGCTAGTCAGAACTGTAATATTATGTTTGAAGCATTGTAGTGTGATAACATAAATGTTTTGGCGAGATGCGTGAAAACGGTCAAGAGACATCCATATCTCAAGACCGTCGGTGACTACACTGCTAATAAATGTAAAGCATTTATAGTGGGGTTAGAGCTCTGTAAGAGTTTTAACAATCATCGCTACAGACTGCGTTGGATTTCTGGAAACAGAAATAGGTATAACATACTGAAACCAACTTTGGCACGCGTCGGTTGTCTAGTTAATATGATTAGAGATTAAACAAAATTATGTTAACGGATAGCTTAATGTACAGTCGGGATCCAGCTAGAACTAACCACTCTAGGGAACTACCAGACAACAAATATGTTGTGACAAATATGTTGTAACAAATATGTTGTATTGGCGAGAGCTATATATTCTTTGGATAATTAAATGGAATATATGGACTGGATTTGCAAAAAGGAACTATAGGTGTTCTTCTAAGGTCCGAAGATATGCCCTTTACGAAGGATGGTATTCAACCAGATTTAATCATTAATCCGCATTGCTTTGTTGGTGAAACACTTGTTGCTATGTCAAATGGTCTTTCAAAACGATTGGATAAATTTTCATACCAATATATTGATAAAGATTCAGTAGCAGATATTGAAAATATATTATCATTAGATAATAAGAGTATGACAACATCATATTCATTAGGGCTCGAAAGTATGGGAACTAAAAACACTGTTAAAATAGTTTTAGCAGATGGTAGACAATTAATTTGCACATCTGACCATAAAATTAAAGTTAATTACAATGGAGACTATGTCTATAAACAAGCAATTGATTTAGATTATAATAACCATGTTGTAGTGAGTGTAGAATATCCAGAAGATGTGTCATATGATGATGAAGCGGAATGGTCTTTCAATTATAACAATATAGAGTTCAATATGAAAAATGATGTGAATCGAAATAAAGCATTAGCGTTAGGAAGACTATTAGGAAACTATGATGATGCACCAATAACTGGATACGATTATAATTCCAAAAAGAATGATATAAATTTAGTAGGATTAAATAATAATGTTTGGACAGGTATATTGAATGGTCCTAAATCATTTATTCGAGAATATCTTGGAGGTTATTTAGGTAGGTATTCATATTTTGATAAATTTAGAATTATACTTCCTTACTCTTATAATATTTATCATATGCTCAATAAGATGGAAATTGCGACAATTCTTCAAGAAAATGATTATATTATTATTGAAGATGTAAATAAATTTAATAAAGTAATTGGCTTTAGATACAATATTGTTAAATCTATTAAAGCAACAATTATTGCATCTTATTTACAATATTATAATAAATCAATTGATTTTGAAACATTTTTGGAAGATATTGGACGTAATATATCATGGTTCAATAATTTAAGTTCTGATATTGAATCTATTCCAACATGGCATATGAAAGTATTCTTAAACCAATATAATGGTCCACGTGATGTTTATGATGTAGGCGTTTCGAAGTATCATAATTTCAGTGCGAATGGCGTATCAGTTCATAATTGTGTGACATCAAGAATGACGATAGGTCAGCTCTTAGAATGTGTATTATCAAAAACTTCAGCTCTTCAAGGAAAAATAACGGATGCAACTCCATTCAATCAATTGGATGTAGAGGAGGTGAATCGTATTTTTAAACAATATGGTTATGAAGATAATGGTCTTGAAGAATTATATTGTGGGATGACGGGAAAGAAGATGAGTGTCAAGATATTTATAGGTCCAACTTATTATTTAAGATTGAAACACATGGTATTTGACAAGATTCATTGTTTAACATTGGATCATGAAGTGTTAACATTTAGAGGATGGAAGCGGTATGAAGAGTTAACAAGTGAAGATTTAATTGCGACATTAAACAAAGACAGTGGTAATTTAGAGTATCATAAGCCATTAAAGATTCATTACTATCCAGAATACGAGGGTAAAATGTATGAGATTGAGAATGGACAAGTAAGTCTTAATGTGACATTAAATCATAGAATGTTAACATCGACAGATGGACAATTATATGATTATGAGTATGCAGCGGATGTGATAGGAAAACAACGATATTACAAGAGTGATGCGAATAATATTAATCAAGAATATAATTTTTATTATGGACAATTCGGACATGGTGAATATCCTGGTTCAGTATTAAGTAGAGCAGTGATGGCTCTGAAGTTCGGAGATATTAAAGTATTTCCGGATTGGATAATATATTTAAATGATAGACAGACCCGAATGGTATTAGAAGGAGTATTTTATGGAGATAAATATATAACACATAATAAAGAGTTAGCGGATCAGTTGCAACATATGGCACTATTAGCAGGATGGTCAGCGAGAATATATAATGAAGAACATCAATATACATTATATTTAAATAAGGGAAACAACAGACCGATAGTGAATGATGGAAGTTTGGACCATTATGAGAATATATATGATTATAAAGGAGCAGTATTTTGTTTAGAAGTTCCGAATGAGACATTTTATGTGAGAAGAAATGGGATTCCTATATGGACGGCTAATAGCCGGTCGAGAGGTCCAAGACAGTTAATCACTCACCAACCTCCCGAAGGAAGAGCATTAAATGGGGGTTTAAGATTTGGTAAACCATTATTGCCAAAGAGTCAATACAAAATATTGGCTAGTCTATGTGTAATAGGCGACACAGTCAAATTGCGGGGACATCCTGTTTTAATAGTAGGTATTTATAAATATCACTATTGATCGAACATATAATACTAAGTCATTGGTGTGAATCAGTGATGGACCATGTTAATCGCATGGTGTATAGTAAAAAGTTATATGTTAAGGACAATCCGCAGCCAAGCCTCTAAAATTGAAATACTAACAAGTATTTCGTTTTAGTGGAAGGTTCAACGACCAGACGATTGTGGGCTTACAGATAAAATCTGTTGGCTTAAGGTATGATCTAAACCCACTGGTAACAGTGTTAGGACGTAGCCTTTAATATCTTACACATAACAGTTAAAATAGATTCAAATTAACTGTTAGGATATTAAAGTCGAAATTCTAAGACCTATGTTTCAAGAGGAAATGCTTGAAATTTATAAGCAAAAATTAAAAGAGCTTATAAGGTCGGTAATTTTGGAAATGGAACGTGACGCAATGATAGGGCATGGAGCAGCCCAGTTTTTGAAGGAAAGATTGGTAGATACTTCAGATATTTATGATGTTCATATTTGTAATAAATGTGGTATTATTGCTACAAGGTTTATTAAAAAGGAGGCATATCACTGCACAGTATGTAATGGAACAGAAATCAGTTTGGTGACATTACCATATGCATTTAAATTATTGCAACAAGAGTTAATGGCAATTAACATTTTACCTAAAATTGTGCCTGAAATTGACAAATATACAACTCAGAACTAAGTAAATTAAAAATAGCATCTTAATAATAACAAATACATATATAATACAAGAGTATAATACATACAATAAAATTGATTTTTTTATTCTATAACAATAATACTATTAAAATATATGTTATATATATTTTAATGGCAGCTGCACAATCTAATGAACCAGTCCGTCGTAATGTTCAAAGTAGACAAATAAAAGTGTCTCAATTTAATAATAAAGTTGACCTTACTGTTATTGCAAATTATGATTCAATTGAAGAGGCATTTCAAGCAACAAATATTGATAAAGGTAGCATTATTAAAGTATGCAAAAATATACAAAATACAGTTTCTTAAATTATAGACATTCATAGACAATAATATATATTATCTCTGAAAGAGATAATATATATTATAGTCAATGAATCGTCGATAATTTAAAAACTGTTTGAAATTTCATAGATAAATATAGATATTTAGCGTCTAAAGACGCTAAATGTCTATATTTGTCTATGAAATTTTTAACAGCAGGTGGTTTTTATTGGAGATATACTGATGAAACTATAACTCCACAGATTGACTTAACATCATTTATACCAATTGCTGATTTTTCAAATTATATGGTTAATAACAATGGTGATGTATATAGTATATACAAGAAGGATATTATGAATATTAGTTATGATAAATATGGTCTTGGTCATATTAAAGTCCAACATAAAGTCAAACGGAGTGTAGACGGAGTCAGTAAAGAAGTAAATGAATCTCACGATTTCCTAATACATAATTTAGTTGCTTCACATTTTGTTCCAAATGATGACCCAACTAATAAAACAGCGGTTCGACATATAGATGGTGATAAAAGTAATAATCATCATACGAATCTGTATTGGTTAAATCAACAAGATGCACAACGTGTAAGTCTAATTGCAAGAAGACCAAATAATCATTAACAACTGTGCTTATTTAAAAATTGATTTATTTATTATATAAAAATTATTTAGATATGAATCTACTTCATATGATAACAAAGTATGGAAATATATATGACACAAATAAAGACAAAATAGTGGAACAAACAAATCATAATGGATATCAAGTAGTAATGATAAATCATGCACCTAAATTAATCAATATTTTGGTAGCGAATACTTTTGCTTTCAGAGATTGTTATTTATAATTTTGACACATTAAACTTTTTAGCTGTTCACGAACTTCCATTAATGAATAACCTAACAAATTTTGACCACCTCTATCTTCTTCAAATATATCATCACACGGTTCACTATTAAAAATACCCCAAACTTTGTCATCTGCCTCATACAAAATAATATGATTATTTGTTTCTAATAATTTGTCAGCTAAATGTTTATTTTGGATAAATTTAAGAGTGTTAGCGTAGGTCATAATACGGTATCTTAATGGAACTGTCCAAATATATTTATTATATTTATTTATTTTTCTACTATATTCTAATAATTTTTTAGGTTGTGTTGTATAAAGAATTTTATTTGATAGATCATTATTAAATCTATCAAGTATCTCTTGTTTTCTTTTGACATAAAATTGTAATGATGATGTATATGTAGTATTATTAAATGAAAAATTACATGGATATGATGTGTTTAAAAAACAAGTGCTGGCTTTGTTAAAAGAAATATATTTTAGAATTGACGTCATTATATTAGATTAATATGCAAATATCTTTAAATTTTATATATTTAGAGGACAGTTTAAGGCTGTTAAATTTAGATATTTATAAGAAAATATTGTAAATAGAGTGATATTTTGGTGTCTATTATCAAATGTATGTATAATTTATCAATATAATTTATAAATATATATTTATAAATTATATATGAATACTATGTATCCAAAAAGTATTTCGATAATAACACAAAACACGATTGGTTTATTAAATGATGCTAAAATTTGTAAAATAATATTCAAAAAAAATGGATATACATGTAATATTATTAAATATGATCAATATGAGATATCTGAAGAACAAATAAAATCAAATATAGTATTATTTTTAGAAAAAATAGTAGTAATTAAAGGAGATAAAAAGATAGTCAAAATATTTATGCCAAATCACGAACTTTTCAAGAACTATTACCAATTTAACTTATTGCATGATATTGATTTAGTTTTATGTAAAACACAAATTGGATATGATTTTTTTACTGCAATAAAAAATGAAAATAAAATCAGATATGATATTATCTATACAAAATTTACAACTTATATACCAAAAACAATCAGAATTGCAAAAAAAGATATCAAAAAAGATCCTAATTTATTTATTATGCTTAGTGGGTCCTCACCTTTTAAAAATACAGCATATGTTATTGAAAACTGGTTATCGAATGATTGCTATCTTAAATTAAATCCTGATATTAACTTAGTTATCACTTGTAGAAAATTATGTTATTCCTCAATGATAGACATTTTTAAAAAATATATGAAATATAGTCCACCTGCAGAAATTATATCAGGAGATAATATTATAAAATATAAAAATATTACTTTATATAATTCAATAATTCCTGATAATATTTATAAAAAGTTATGTCAAACAGCATCAGTAGCAATATGTCCAAGTGCGAAAGAAGGTTATGGTCATTATATAAACGAAGCCAGATACTTTAATACTTTTGTTATAACAATAAATCATCCACCAATGAACGAACTTATTGATAATAAAAATGGTTACCTAATTAATAAGTTTGATAAATCTGACCAAAGTATGAACTTTACAAGTTATAAATTATATAATGTATATCCTGATACAAATGATTTAACTAAAGCAATTAAATATGCGATTAATAATAGAAATAATAAAATAAATCCACGTAAACAATTTTTTAAAGACTTGAAATATATGAAAAAAATATATGATAGTAAAGTTATACAAAAAATTAAAACTTTAATAAATACAGACTGAAAATGAATGAGTCATCAATAAGAAATAAATTTGTGTATGAAAATAAAACTTAATATAATAATATTGATCACAATGTTGTTAAAATACTTGTTTGATATATTTCTGAAGTAATTAATAACATTATTTTAGTTCATACAAAATTAACTTGTGAGTTTCTAACAATACAATTATATATGTATTCATATATATGTTTGTTTTTTAGTCTCGAAACACGTTCATAACCTTTTTTAACATATTGTAAATATTTACTTGGATCATTCTCAAATATTTTTTTTAGTTTATGAAATATAATAACACTTTCATTATAATTCATTGTTCTATTTTTCATCTTATCATCTTTATTTTTACTGTAATAAAATTTAAATTTCATATTAATATAATGTTTATTTGGTTTTATTATAAGATTAATAAAACTGATCCATTTAGGTTCAATCTCGTTTGTCTCTGTATTGATTGATTCAATATCAACATTTATAACAATAGAATTCATTAAAAATAAATATTTGAATCTATTTGACCATGGATAATGACCACTTAAATTTAGCAAATATTTATATTCACCAAATCGAACAATACTAATATACGTATTCCATGCATCTAAATCAATTGACAACCAGTCTGTAGATTTAGAGAACTCACGCAAATTTTCTCTAATTTTTGAATTATTTGCTGTAGATGGTGTACCTTTAAAAAATATTTTATTTATTTTATTATCAAATTCCAATTTTTCTGTTTTATCTATTATCATTTTTTTTAATCCATCCCAATCATAACAAATACCATTATATTTCTTATGTATTGTCATACAACTAAATGTATTATCCGGAAATACTATAAAATTTTTATTAATTGGTTTTGCAAAAACAAATATTGGAAATTTTTTATCTATATCATCATACCACGGAATTCTATCACTAATCCAAAAATATATTGTTGTATCTGGTATGTGCTTGTTGTTTTTAAGTGCCCATGATAATGTTTTATTTATTAAATCAAATATATGAGGTATTCTATCATCTGTTTTATCAAAATTATGTTTATCATATATTTTATTATCAGATTCGATCCGAACATCAAGTGTATTGTTTTTTATTATGAATAATACTAATGGATATAATGATTTTTCTGTAGTTTTCGAAGCATAATATTTTTTTTTTAAATTTTCTAATTGTTTTAAATCGACATTCGTATATTTTTTATAACATTCATCTATATGTCTATTTAATAAATCTATTAATCGCATAATACTATTGTTAAATAAATAAATTTTTAATATTTTTATAAAATAAAAAATATTAAAAATTCCACAACAAAAAACACAAGACCTACACGTTTTTGAAAAACCATAATGCTTGATGTTGAGGTATCAAAGATTTCTTAATATATACCTGATAACATTAGGAGCGACTTTAAGTTTCTTGAAGAAATAAAATATTATGACCAACATATAGATGGTAAAAGGATAATTATGATGACACTTTAAGATTGTAAATTATTTAACAACTTAACAACTTAACAACATATTTATAATATCTAATTGACAAAATTGCACGCTCTAATGTAAAGAAACCATATGAACGTCATAATTGGCTCATAGCTCAATTACCACATATTGAACTTAAAAATATTGAAATTTTTAACAGATCAATGAATATTTTATTGATATGTATAATTTAAAAGAAATAAAACCAGTCGTGAAACTACCACAAAAAAATTGATTTTTTTTATTATTACACAATTTATATAATATATATATCATATCATATTATATAGATGGAGAAATATTATTTCATAAAAAATAATAAAGAATTGAGACTATATTTAATATCAGATAACGGAATGATTTATAGCAATATAACGAGGCAATATATTGAACCAAAAACATATAAGGGATATAAAATAATATATTTGGAAGGTAGACGATATTTAGTGCATAATTTAATGGCTGAAACGTTTTTATCAGATAATAAAAATATATTAATGGATGATGTAGAACATATAGATGGGAATAAATTGAATAATCACAAGAATAATTTAAGATGGAAAGAAGATATAGAACCAAATAATACATTTTTTGACAGATATCATAAATTATTTGAATGTATAATATCATAGAAAAAAATTGATATTTTTATTTTGAATAGACTTTAATAAGATATAAAAAGTATATATATATATATAATGTCGACTTCAAATAGTACAAATAACTATGAATGTATACAATATGGAAATATTGCGTATTCAAAAAGTTTGCAAGCTTCTAATTTCAAAGAAGTACCTTCTGGAAATAGAACAGAAAAAGAAAAAGACGAAGAAATTAAACCAGAACATAATGAAACTGAATCTTCTTATAGTAATAAGAAGAAACTTGATGACTATTTTATTTCATTATTGATGAGTTCAGACTAATTGCATCTTAAAAACTGATAGAATCTATATTAAAAAATTAAACATAAATATTTACATCAGATTATCATATTATTTTATATATTATATAGATGGTTTACATCTATATAATATATAAAATAATATGATGCCAATATGAAAAAAATTGATATTTTTATTTATTGAATAATAATGTAATACAAAAAATAAATATATATATGTCAGTCAATCAGATAATCAACAAGAAAAGTATGATTAACAACATAAATGTCAGTGAAACACTGAATATAGATAATAAATATAAAAATATGAAGGTAGTAGAGATGTTAATAGATGAACATGCAGAACCCAAAAAATGTATATTATTGGAAGAGAAACAAGTGATAGTTGACGATAAAGAACGTTTATTATCAGAATTATGTTATAAACATTTGAAGTTTAGCAATATATTAAATATTGCGGTGTGTAGTGCAGTATGTGCGGTAGTAGATTGTGCATCGTGTAAAATAAGTAGAACATCAGAGCAATATTTGTTGGAGGCGACAGACAGTGCATTAAATTTAGTAGAACAGTTTCATAGATTTATTCCTTGGTATATTTTGATTAGACAATTAGATGATATTCAAGATAAGTTCAATAATCTTAAAATATATGGTATAAATTTTTTGAAAGCAGATAATATTGTAAAGAGATCAAGGATGGAACCGAATAATGTAGTAGGTGTTTTAAATTATCCAAAAAATATATATGAAAGTGTATTTGAGATGTTCAGAAATTGTGGAAAATATGATAACAAAGAATCTTATAGTAATATGACAAAGAGTGATATTTTAAATCGGAATGGAGAGATAGAGCAATCATATGTAGTGGAAGAAATGAATCTATACAATTGTATAAATGATTTCAATCAGAAGATGTCGACGTATTTAGTAATGGATAACAGAGAGAGAATAAAATCAGCATTTATGAAGAGCATAAAATGTTAAAATATAATAGATTTTTTTTATAATAAAATTAAAAAATATAACATAGAATTTATGGAAAAAATCATATAGATTATAAATAATCTATATGATTAATATTTTATTTATTTTGATAGATGTTTCTTCCAATATACATCTATTAAAATAAAATTAGCGTCTTAATAAAAATATAAATTTATATTTAAATAATAATCAATTATTAGATTATTATATTTTATTTAATAATTATTATCATCTAAAAGATTTTTTCCATAAATTCATATTATATTTTTTAATAATTAATTATTTATAGAGTTGCATAAGATGAGCCTCTCCAGATGGTATCGAATCCATTAATTTGTGAATGTAAAGGATTATGTGAAGGATTATGTAAAGGATTATGTAAAGGTGGTTGATTATAGATATTAGTATTTTGTTGTTCTGATAGATATGTATCAATAGAGTTAATTAGATGGACATCATCGTCATTTTTAGAGACATAAACGGGTTCATTAGTAGGTATATTAATAGTATTGTTAAGAGTGTTAGGGTTAGAAGTGGAATTAGAAGGTGGATTTGGAGAGAGGATAGGTAATTGTAATTTTTGTTCAGTTTCATTAAGTTTAAGTTGGAATTGATGAATAATATTTTTATATTTTTTGCTCATAGATTTATATTTAGAAATAGGTAAGAAATAAGTATTAATATATAGTTTATTATAGAGTAAAAAAAGTGTAAAAATAATAATTAATAAAATGAGAAATTGTTTAATATTTAATTTGACGTGATTATTAATTTGGAACATATTCTTTTAATATTAAAAGAGAAAATATAAAATTTATATTTTGTATTTTAATATTAGTAAATAAAAATGAGTGAATTTGTTAGTGATGATTTAAATGACTATATAACGAAATTAATGAGAACTGTATTACCGAATTTAAATTCAAATGAGTTTACACAATTAATGGCAATTTTAAAAGACCTAATAAATTTTGTCGCAATACGATTTAATTTTGATTTATCAAATCCTGGAATCTATATACATCAATTTAAACAAAATAATAACAGAGATATATATGCGATGTTAAATATGTTATTACCATATATTGATGACGCTGATAATTTCCAATTACATAAATTAATTTATAATATAAGTGATATTTCAATAAAAAAAAGAGAGGATGTATTATTGAATGGTTTTATTGAGAAATCAATGGATACATCCAAAGAAATAAATATAACAAAAAATCCATATGTGATAACAAATATTCAATATAATAGAAATATAAGAAATATGACAGATATTGTGAAAGATGCATTTAATCCAAATCCAATTAATTTTGAATCATTAAAAACGATATATGAAGAGATTAAGAAAACCCAAGAGATTGACCTAAATACAATCTCTAATAAACATTTTTTGGAATATAAACTAACTATCAATGATATCCTTAACAATTTTTATTTATTATTAAATACTATAGACCAGATATCGAATAAATTATATATAAATTGGCTAAATGTCAGACCAATAACGTCAAATTATAAAGATAGTAGTTTATATAAGAAGTCGTTTAAGTATAAGGATGGTATGATAATGGTGGAGATAGATGGTCAGAAGGTGGAGTTTGATTGGTATAATCCAATAATAGCGAAAGATAAATTTTCAATAGATGGATTGTTAAGGGAAGATATAATGAGAAAATATCAAGGTCTATCGTGTGGAGACGTATATAATATGATACATCATGAATTATATTATGGGATAAAAAGTTTTAAATGGTTGATATATGAGATTCCATTAGCAGAGCAAGATGAAAATCTGTATACATATTGGGACTATATAAGAACTAAATTTATAAATATGGAGGAATTAATAGGTCAGAATGTAGAATATGAGAATATAGAATATGAGAGTCCGGATATGATTGAGAAATGGGATGGAATAAAATACCGAATACAAATGGACATAACAAAAAGTGGTACAGTAAGAGACATAGTAAGAAATATAATATATTATGTCCAGAGAAAGTTCGACAAGAAAAGTTTAGAGGAAACAAAATTTAAAGAATTAAAAATGGACAATAAGACAGAAGAAGAAGTTTTTGAATTATTAGATCTTGACAATGAAGATGGGATAAAAATATCAGTGCGAAATATAGAAGAATCATGGGAATCATTAAAGACGAAAATATTGTATAATTATTTGAGAGAGACGATAACACAATTTAAAAAAACATGGTATGGGTCTGAGATAATAAAAAAAGGATTAAATACACCATTATTTGGCAAAGATTTGATAATAAATGGTGAGAACAAGGATGATAAAATTTCATTTAAAAATGTATATAACTGGGCAAAAAACATATTACTAAAAACATTAAATGTGAATGGAACAGAGAATATGGAAGGGTATAGGGAATATAATTGGCATAGTTTAGGGACAGTATCAGACGTTGATATTAATAAACAAATTACAACTGATTTTTTAAAAACAAATTTAATGTATAGTAAGATAACATTTATAGAGGCGATAAGGACGAGAAAAGAGAACAATGATTGGTTTCGTATACCAAATATATTAAATAATAAATATAACAATAGATTGGATGGCAGAAGAATAAAAGAGATCAATGACAATATATATGAGGGAATAAGGAGCAATATAATAGATATATGTTTTGAATGTATGTTTATTCGTGGACAATTAAATGAGATAATATTTGACAAGGAGTGTACAGATGATGCGATATTGACAAAAAATTATAATATGAAAAAAGTGAGACGGAGAGCAGCGATAAAGAATATATTTACATATGAGAGAGTAGAAGAGTATAAGAAGTGTGTATATTTTTTAACGAATGAAACATATGATGAATTGCCACTAATAATAGAAGAGAGAGAGAAACCGAAAACATATTTAGAATTCACAGAAGAACAGATAGGTGGAAATGGATGGGCGACATTTTATGCAATGGACTGGCTTTCACAAGTTAATTTTTTTCATAGGTACATTAATAATAGAGTAATATATATAACAGGTGGAACAGGTGCGGGGAAATCAAGTCAGATTCCGAAATTGTTATTATATGGGAAGAAAATGATTGACAATAATAATAGAGGGAAAGTAGTATCAACGCAACCACGTGTTGGTCCAACAAAATCAAATGCGGAAGAGATGGCGAATGCGATGGGAGTGCCAATAAATGAATATTCAACAAGAGCGGAGAAAAATCTGCAAACATTTAATAATTATATCCAGTATAAGACGATGGATGATTATTTTGTGGCGAAGAATGTAGAATATTATTTTAAAGAGATGACAGATGGAACATTACTAATGGATCTTTATAAAAATCCTATATTGAAAAAACCAAAAATGCAAAATGATGATATTTTTACTGATGCTAATGAATTTAGCAAAGATAATTTATATGATATTGTAATAATAGATGAGTCGCACGAGCATAATAAAAATATGGATTATATATTAACTTTAATGAAATATGCGACATTTTGGAACAATTCATTAAAATTAGTAATTATATCGGCAACAATGACGGAAGATGAACCAATATATCGTAGATATTATAGAGATATAAATGATAATATGATGTTTCCTTTATCATTACATAATCCAAATAATGTATATGTTGGAACAGATAATTTACAATATAGTTTAGATAGATGTACGGTAGACAGACGTATGCATATATCACCACCAGGAGAAACAACACAACACAAAGTATTAGATATATATTTAGAGAAAGATACAAACGATTATATGGAAGCAGAAGCAGAAGGTATAAAACAAGTAATGAAATTAGTGGAGATGAAAGTGGAAGGAGATATATTATTTTTTTCGATAGGGAAAGATTATATAAACAGTATAGTGGAGACGTTAAATAGGCAATTACCAGAAAACATAATAGCAATACCATTTTACACAGAGTTGCCAGAAAAATGGAAAATATTAGGAGAGAAAACAGAAAAAATAATAAATTTTACAACAAACAGACTGGATATATTTAAAGAAATTAATAGAGGTGATTTTAGAGTAGTGCCAAAAGGGACATATAATCAGGTGATTGTTGTTGCAACGAATATAGCCGAAGCATCAATTACAATTCTCAAATTAAGACACATTATTGATACAGGATATCAAAACTCAGTCGTTTATGATCGATTGAGCAGAGAAACAAAAACTAATATTGTTCCTATTTCTGAAATGAGTCGTATTCAACGAAGAGGACGTGTTGGACGTGTTGCAGATGGTACAGTGTATTATATGTATAAAGAAAAATCACGCAGCGAAATTAAAGTATTATTTAGTATATGTATAAATTCGGATGTGAAGATGGATATATTTAAAATGATGAGATTAAATCACGACGAACCATTATATATAAATCCATTATATAATATATATAATATGAGGAATATAATAAACAGAAATAATTTGCATAGATTATATAAATTGGAAGGATTAAAGATGGATAATGTGATAAATATAACAAAAAACATAATAAATGCGGAAGAAACATATATAAATTTTGGTGATACGAAATTTATGCCAGAAAAATATGATAAAAATTTGTGGGAAAATCTAAATGAAATATTAATATATCATTATACATTAGGAACATATAACAATGCATTAAATAATATGGAATTTTATAATATGGTCTATATAGGTGATAATAAATTGTCAGAGAATATGGAAATGTTATCAAATTATTTAAATAGGACCCACGATAGATTTATAACGGGTTATAACATAACATCATTAGTGGACATATATGGAACGTTTCATATGATTCATCCGAGTGAAGATTTAGCATATAGACATATAATGACAGGAATAATTGATATAAATGAAAACAATAAACATACAAAATTAGACTATAACTACATATTGAAATCATTTAGTAATATTAATGAATTATATTATATGAAAATGATAAAACCATCTATTGTCAACAAAAAAATAGATTTAACATTACAGTCTAAATCTAAGTCTGACTTTTTGAATATTTATACAAACAAAATTGGATATCTTAAAGGAATTTATAAGGAGATGATTGGAAAATCATTAATATATATAAATTATGATTCTCAATATACTGTAGATGATACAAATGATTATTTTAGTAAAACAATATATGCAGATAGGATGACTAAATTATATGAAGAACTTGATGTGAGTGATATGGGTGAGAAAGATAATAATTTGAAAGTTGGATGTATAGGTGCACTAATATGTGGTTCAGCATTAAATATTCATAAAGAAATATGTAAGACGATAGCAGCAATATTGGCATTTGGTAGTCAGATTGAACTATTGGTACCTCGAGAACCAATACCAAATACCACATATACAAGATTTAACTTTGATAAAAGTGCGTTAAATCAATTCAGAAACACAAAAGGCGACCTTATTACATTCTTTAATATTTTTGATAAATTACAAAAAGATGTCAATCTAAATATATGGGAACCATTAGATGAATTCGCTGAAAATATATTAAAAACGATTTATGAAGATGATAAAAAGATGTTCATAAAAATAAAAAGAGATATAATAGAGAAAACAAAAAATAATAAATCAAGAGAAATACCATTTAATTTAGTAAAATATGAGAATGTAGAGAAGTTCATAAAGATCCAGAAGATAGACCAAACGGGAGATCTAAATACAAGCAAAGGATTTAATAAATATAAAGAATTTCAAACAAATAAATTGAGACGTAATGATATAACAGAAGAAGATTATAAAAGAATAATATTATGGGCAGTAAATAGAGGTTTACCACCAGAAAATATAAAAAAAATGATAGATATAAATAAGTCATTAATGAACAAATATAAGAGTAATAAAGATAATTTCAAATGGTTCATAGACAATAAAGTAATAAATGTGAAAAAAGAGGGAACTTTAGAAGATAATATAATTAAATCATTTTTTTTTGGACAACCAAACAATATAACATACTATTACCAACCAGAAAGAACATTATATAGTTTAATATATCATATCAAAGATGTAAATAAAAATATCACAATTAAAAAATTAGTACCAAAACAGAATATAACAGAGACGACATTAACACCATTTAAATATGTATTATATTTAACAAAAGACAAAAGAGGTAATGTATTAAACTTAAATAATATAGAATTCGAATGGATCAAGGAAATAATACCAGATATAACAAATAAAGAGAGTATACCGTTAGATTATAAAAAGACCAAAATAGTAGAATTTTATAATGATGTATTAAGATTATAAAAAAAATAAGGAAATAGTGATAAAATATTTTTCATATATATATTATATATATGACAACTAATTTAGAGATGAATAGTAATTCAAACAGACATAATTTTAATCCAAATATATGGGGACCGAAAGCTTGGTTTTTTTTAGATTCAATCGCATTATCATATCCCGATAATCCATCTAACAATCAAAAAGAAGATTTCGCTCAATTTTTTTATCTTATCGGTTCCGTTTTACCATGTCAAAAATGTGGTTATAATTATAAAGAACATTTAAAATTAAGTCCATTAACAGATGATGTATTGAAAAATAGAGATAATTTAATAGATTGGTGGTTAAAAATGCATAATATGGTAAGGATGGATCAGAACAAAGAAATGATAACAAAAATGAATTTAATAAATTATTATAATAAGATGTATATAGGGGATGGAGAAGGAGATAATCGTAATATGGTAAGGAATATAATATATGGTTGTATATTAATATTATTAACAATGTGGTTCAAAGATTTATTATTTACATGTCAATAAAAAAATGTTATTTTCTAAATATAATATATGGATATTTTAATAACAGAAGAAAAGGATAATTATTTAGGTGATTTTATAAATAATTATTATTCTATATTTATTGATATTTTTAATAAATGTTCACTCGTTGACAAAACATTACTAATATTAATAAGAATGATTGATATACTCACAGTAGTAATCATACTGTTGGGCTTTTTATTACCAAAAAATTTATTATTATGGCATATAGTGTTATGTTTTATTGTTTTATGTAATACTATTAGTGGAGATCATAAAAATGGTGAGGACTCGTTGATTGCAAATTTAACATTAAGTATCTTAAAAAAGAACAATAATGTGGGATATTCAAATGAACAACTATTAATGGCTTCTAAATTCGTCCCAATTGAAAAAAAATCAATGATCAATATTACTATTATTTTAATGTCATTATCTATATTTGGATATATTTATCCTCGCTATTCCGCAAATTCACTTCTATATAAATTGTTATATAAATTAAATTTAGTTGACAAATATGATGAAGATATAAATTTATATAATATTGATCCAGAATTTAAATTAAAAAAACAAGAACAAGAACAAGACCAAGCTATTTTTTATAATAACAATAAATCTATCAAATTACAAGATCAAGACAGAGATATATTAAATATTAAAAAAGAGCTAAGTTTGAACAACGTTAATGATATTAATGATTTGAAAGATTTGAAAGATTTGAATGATTTGAAAGATTTGAATGATTTGAAAGATTTAGAAGATATTAAAGATTTAAAAAATTTGAAAGAGTTGAAAGGAATTGAAGGTGGTAAGATGGAATTATTGGCTGTAAATGAGAATGTGCCATCGACATCAGAAATAAATAAATTGAATGAGTATGATGTGAATTTGAATAAAGTGGACAGTAATTTATCAATATTTAAAATAAAACAATTAGGAGGAGAAATATTGAACAAAGTGGAAGATGTGAAGGTAGAGAAACCATTAATAAGTGTGATAGAGGGTGGTAAAACGGGTAAATATATAGAGAAAGATTTAAATTTAAATTTGGGAAGTAAAGAAATAAATAGAGAAGTATTATATAATAGCTTAAAAAAATTTAATGATATGATATAATTGGAAAAAAAAATTAATTATCTTAATTATTAGTAATGGAAACAACAAAAACAATATTTGATTTAATAAAAAATAAAAATTTTGAGAGTGCAATAGGAATTATGAAAAAAGATAATAATTTCGATGTGAATATTCGTGATAATAATAATACATATTTGGTTCAATATGCGATAATGTATAACAATAAATTATTAATTGAATTTTTATTAAAACGTAATTGTAAATTAGATTTTATAGACGATGAGGGACATAGTGTATTATATACACCTATAAAGTATGGCTATATAGATATATTAGAAATATTATTATCAAATACGAACAATATTGGTATACCATTAGTTGATATTGTTGATAGAAATGGAAATTTGCCAATCCATTATTCATTATATTATGATAATACAGATGTATTTGATATATTAATTAAATATACATTACAATATAATAAACTAAATAATGATGGTTATGCACCACTACATCTTAGTATAAAAAAAAAGAATTATTATGTTCTTGAAAAATTAGTTAAAATGACTGATAATGTTAATATTAATTTTCAAACAAAAATAGGTGAGACAGGTTTACATTTAGCGTGTAATTATAATGATGATAAAAGTGTATCAATGTTATTAACGAATACATTGATAAATGTGGACATAATAGATTTTGAGAACCAGATAACACCATTAATGTATGCAGTCGCATTAAACAATATAAATATAATAAAAATATTATTAACAAAAACTCCAATTTTGGATATACAAAATGTGGATGGTAATACAGCATTACATGTTGCAATAATAGAGACCAATGATATAATTGCGAATATATTGATAAACATTACAGTAAATTTTAATTTAACAAATATAGATGGAATGACACCATTACATTTATTATTAAATCAGTCAATAAAAGATTTATCGAATATAAATAAATATAATATGGATTTATTATTGAATAAGACAAAATTAAATAAACAAGACATGGATGGTAATACAGTATGGCATATATTATCAATAAATGATACGTGGTTTAATTATAGAAATATATTAAAGTATAAGAAAAATAATTTATTCATAAAAAATTCGCAAAACTTGACACCATATGACATGCTTAAAAATAGTAAACATTTTGATATTTTATTAAATATTATTATTGATAGTTATTACAATTTGTTAATTGACAATAAAATAGAGTATTTATCAGATTGGGAAAATAAATGTTCATTAAAAAAGAAAGATATTAAAGAATGTAAGGACTATATAAAAAATAATATTTTAACAAATAATAAATCAGTTCCAGATAAAAAAACATTATATTGTATGTTGGAAATAGATGCTGGAAAAAATATATTATTTACGACATTTACAGGATCTTCAATAGATGTAATATGTGGACTAAAAAAGTTGCACGACGATTATAATATAATGTCAACATTGAACAATAAAAATTTAATAAAAAACCAAGAATTAGATAAGTATTACAAACAGTTGGGTATACGTAAAAATGATAATGATTTTTTAAATTTTGAGATTCAGTGGCTATATCAGAATATCTTTTATCCAGAAAATATGGAAAATATTATTAATCTTTTTATAAAATCTACTAAATTTAATTTTTTTATAATACCAATCGGAATAGAGATCGAAAATGGCGCACATGCAAATATCTTGATATATGACAGAAAAAACAATATATTAGAGCGATTCGAGCCAAATGGTTCTGATGAACCACCTAACTTCAATTATAATTATAAATTATTAGACACATTATTAAATAATTATTTCAAAAAATATTTCAAAAATATGACCTATTTGACACCAAATATATTTATTCCAAAAATTGGATTTCAGGCTTTTGAATCAATAGAGAGCAGTAAAAATAAAAAAATAGGAGATCCAACTGGGTTTTGTGCAGCTTGGTGTCTATGGTATGTAACAAACAGATTAAAATATGATAAATTATCACCAGATAAATTAATCAAAAACCTAATAACCCATATTAAATATAATAATTTGTCATTTAAAAATATTATACGTAATTTCTCAAAATTTATAAATGATTATAGAGACAATATCTTATCTAAACTTAAACTTGATATCAATAGTTGGCTCAATAATCAATACGCTGACAACGACCTTTTTAATTTACAAAATATTATTATCAACGGATTGTCTACATAATTAAATAATATATATAGATATATATTATTTAATTATTCTAACATACTGCTATTATAAGATGCATAATATCTTAAATTATGTGCTATAAATAAAATTATTTCATCTAATATTTTGATACGATTAACGTGATATGGTCGGATCATATTTTTAGCTTCATTATATGTGAACCATCCGATGCCTCCGATTTCAATTTTTTGGCTTGGAAGATCTAAATTAATATCTTCTAATTTGCCGATGCTTAAATAATAAGAATGTTTATAATTCAGATTATTAGTACCGATTAACATTTCATTTAATGGATATATTCTGTCCATTAGATCTATATTTTCTCCAGATATGCCACTTTCTTCTTCAAATTCACGAAGAGCACAATCTATATTTTTTTCGTGAATATTGCGTCGACCTTTAGGGAATCCCCATTCTGGCTGCTCATATAATATATTAATATGTTGTTCCAATCTGTCAAATATATTGTTTTCATTCAAATATTTAAATTTATTATTTGATAATGTGTATTCTTTAAGATGTACTTTTAAATATATATATTTATCTTTGGACGTTAATTTTTCTAAATTGAGATGATATTGTTCTTCATTAAGAGAGTCCATATTATTAATAGTTAGTTGGTCTATCGGCAAATTATCATATTTTCCATTCCATAATATGCTCCATATCTCCTCAAATTTATGGGTCCTCAAAAAATTTATTTCTTCGTGTGTCATCTGATTTAATAAAAATAAAATTGATTTATCATCACGTTCGTTATATCTACCTCGAATAAATTCGATATAACCGACAGTATTTTTGCGTCGGATCATTAATATTTTAAGTTTATTTTTGACAATATCTAAATATTTGTCAATATAATTAAGAGGTAATACATCTTTAGGAATCGAATTATTATTTTTATCATTAAATTTATTTAAATAAATATTTTTAATATGGTAATTATTTTGTTTATATTTTTGTACAACATTTTTGATAACATATTTATTCATAAACAAAGTATCTAATTTTAAATCTGTTAAATATAAATTAATTATTCCAATAGACGTTATTGGATCACTACATTTTTTATATACATGACCATATTTACCACAATTACTGCACCAAATTTTATTTTTAATATTTCCAGTTAAATCAGGACCATGATATTGAATTACATAATTATTAAAATCAGAATTATTGAATTGATCATCTATTATACTTGACAATGAAATTGATATATTATTTTCATCCATTATATTAATCTAATCTATTCTCAGATTTTAATTTTAAATTAAAAATCTCAATTTGTTATGAACAATTTTAATGTTTATATGTCCATTATATACTGATTCTCTTTTTCTTTTGATATTATTTCTGGCTCTTCCACATATTCATCTTCATTCATTACTATGTTTTTATTGACATGTGGTTTTAGTTCGTCCAAATCATCTTCATATTCTTTGAACATAAATTCTTTGATATTTTCAGGAGTAGCAATATCGTCTATGAATCCAATAATACCAATAGTTGTGTCTCCAATATAAGATTTTTTGCTTTTAATAGTTATTTTGACATGATCATCAGGTCCCAATATTTTATTAGTTTTGATATACATAATATTCCCATTGTCTGTTATCTTAAATAAATTAGTGTTAACATCCGTATATTTAATTAGAGCAAGAACAGGTCCATTTAGTCCTCGTATAACACCTTTGTAATGATCTATTATTTTACAAACAGTTTGTGTATTAGGAACAACGACGCAAACTTTAGCATTGTATGCGATTTTGAATCTAACATTGCCAGTGAAATCCTCCGGCAATAAATGACCATTTTTATAGTCCACAATGTTGTTTATTCTACATATGTATCCAATGTCAATACATTTTTTCTCAATCTTGTCTTTTAAATTTTGTTTAAGATGTAAGTATAATTCATTATTAAGCTGATCTGGTTTTATAATGATAACATCGTGTAGTTTTAAATCAACGAAAATCTGTTGTAAAGCCATGATTTAATATATATATAGATTATATTTAAGTTATAATAATTAATAAATATTTCAATATTTTTTGTGATATATATATATAGTATTATGGATCCTGTTGTAATTGGTGTTGGTTTAACCGCATTATATCTCTTATTTGAAAATTATAAATACAATAAAAAATTGTCTTCAAATAAATCTAATTTGTCAAAAGTTCGTATTGAGCCACAAAATAAAACAATCATTCCTAAAGTGTTAAGTAGACCTGTTAGTAAAACATCACCATATGTTCCACCTGCTAAAAAAACATTAACTAGCACAATTGTTCCTAAATTGTTAAGTAGATCTGTTAGTAAAACATCACCATATGTTCCACATGCTAAAGAAACATTCAGTGGACCTATGAGTGAAACATCATCATATGTTCCATCTGCTAAAGAACCATTCAGTGAAACATCCTATATTGTGCCAGATGTAAATAAAAGTATGAAACCGTTGATAACATCACCATATGTTCCACCTGCTAAAGAAACATTAAGTGGTACAATTGTTCCTAAAGTATTAAGTGGACCTATGAGTGAAACATCACCATATGTTCAATCTGCTAAAGAAACATTCAGTGAAACATCCGATATTGTGCCAGATGTAAATAAAAGTATGAAACCGTTGATAACATCACCATATGTTCCACCTGCTAAAGAAACATTAAGTGAAACAATTGTTCCTAAAGTATTAAGTGGACCTATGAGTGAAACATCACCATATATTCAATCTGCTAAAGAAACATTCAGTGAAACATCCGATATTGTGCCAAATGTTGATAAAAATATGACACTGTCAACAACATCACCATATATTCTATCTGCTAAAGAAACATTAAGTGAAACAATTGTTCCTAAAGTATTAAGTGGACCTATGAGTGAAACATCACCATATGTTCCACCTGCTAAAGAAACATTTAGTGAAACATCAGATATTATACCGTTGATGCGGGATGATTATAAACCATCAACCAAACAATTAGGTGGACGTTATTATAAGAAAAAAACATATACTTTTGATATGGCTTTTTAAAAAATATTAATAAATATTATAATAGAATTTATGGAAAAAATCATATAGATTATAAATAATCTATATGATTGATATTTTATTTATTTTGATAGATGTTTATTCCAATATACATCTATCAAA
>Ga0304730_1000564_pt1 | contig 31562 bp, 33 predicted proteins | sample M_130628_MF_Meta_FD_190474 | JGI IMG/M metagenome (GOLD analysis project Ga0304730, IMG submission 190474) | Freshwater microbial communities from Lake Montjoie, Canada to study carbon cycling - M_130628_MF_MetaG (v2) (version 2) | ecosystem: Environmental > Aquatic > Freshwater > Lake | place...
ATTTTTTTTAACTCCTGCTCAACTTCATAATAAGTAAATCTAACCGCCAGATCATCATCTAAATAAATTCCTTTCTTCCTTTTATTTACAGCTATTTTTCTGATAACATCTTCCACTAATTCTTCTCGTTGCGATGGATAATAACTTACGGTTTTTCCATTTTCTTCATCTATTAACGCTGCGGGAGAAATATCAATTCTAAATTCCTTATTCCTATAAACAAAATCACGAGACAGAATTGGAAGAGCTTCTGTGGTTTTTCCTTTTTCTCTTTCAACTCCACCAAAATAATATTTTGGCATAGAATCATACATCTCAATTGTATTAGAATAATTACCAGAATTCTGATTAGATAAATCAAAAAGCTTAAGTTGTGTAGGTTCTGATTGGATGTAATCTTCGAGATTTTCTTTAACAGCTTTATTTTTTTTAAGAATTTTGTTAGACATTTCAAAAATTTTTTTAATATTAAAATAATATTTTAAAAATATTATTTTAATATATTTATGATCTTATTAAACCCTCTTCTATCATTCTTCTTCTAAGAGCTTCAATAATATATGCATTAATAGATCCTATAATTTTTCTCTCTTTTTTTGCCGTTCTAATTATGTAATCAAAATCAGATGGAATATTTAGCGACTTTTTAACAAAATTTTCTTCCTTAGCCGATTGCTGATCAATATCTTTTTGAACAAAATTTTCTTTTAAATTTGCCCCATCAGAAATACTAACTATGTCTAACTCACGCAGATTATTAAATCCTGAGTTTTTTTTGTTTTTACTAGTCATATATTTAAAATATTAAATTGATATTAAATTGATATTAAATTGATATTAAAAAAATCTTTTTAGGATTCAATAATAATATCAAGTTCTTTCTTAAAATTTTTAAACTCCGCATCAGCTTTTCCATTAGGACTAAATTCTGAAACACCATTTCCCGTTGCTGGTGCATTTTTATAATCAGCTCTTTGACGAATTATTGATTTCATCAAGTTAAAATTTTTATTAGATTCAACAAAGGTTGTCATTTCCTCCAAATCAGTCGTGTTAGGATTAATTTTATTTAAAATAACATTGGCGATCAACTCTTGTTTATTTTTTGACCGAACTTCCTGATTTATCTTATCCAAGATTTCTGAATATTTTCTTAATCCTAATAATTCATAAAATTCGGCGCTAACTGGGGTTAATAATATATCAGATCCCGTGATAGCTATTCTGTTGGAACTACTATCAAACCCTCCCGAATCAATTATCAGAAGTTCTTTGGACTTTTGAATGTTAATCATCATTTCTACCATCTCATTATCGTTTCGTGGATTAAGAAGAATTATATTTTTTGTCTTACCATCTCCTAATTTATTTTTTCTAATTTGGATGCTATATGTGATTGTTTTCTGCATGTCTAAGTCGATTACATAAATTTTTCGATTTTTTGAGTATTCAACTATAAGATTCCAAGCAAGTGTGGACTTACCAACACCTCCTTTTTGATGAGATAGGGTTATTATCATTTGAGTAGTAAAAAGATATTTTATTAGTATTTAAAGTAGATTTTTTTAATATTTATAATCTACTTTTTTCATATGTTATTTATTTTTAAAAAAAACAAGTAAAATTAATTATTTTTTTAACAATCTTTTAAATCTTCTTAAACCGTGTAACGATTCCACCCTATTCCTACGAATGATTGCACCCCATCCAAAAGTCCAATATCTAGAAATGACATTAGGGAAAAAACATCATAAGGCTAGTAAAATCAATGATTTGCAATTGATTTAAGAACCTTTCTAGCGATTTAGCTGTAAATTGCGTAATGATTGCATCTAGTTTCTACGAATGATTGCACCCTATCAGAAAAACTGACTTCTTCCCCATGATTTACAAAAGCCTTGATTCGATTGGTAAAATCAACGATCTAGGAATTATAAAAAAACTTAAAATACACACACCCTTTGACACTGAGAAATTTTTCTCTGTGTAGGTGTTAAAAAGGATTAAAAAGGATTAAAAAGGGATGAGGTTTTTCAAATATGCCTTCGAGCCTTGTGTAAACTGGTTTCGATAAAAAATAACTACGAATGATTGCACCCTATTTCTACGAATGATTGCACCCTATTTCTACGAATGATTACACCCTATTTCTACGAATGATTGCACCCTATTTCTACGAATGATTACACCCCATCCAAAAGTCCAATATCTAGAAATGACATTAGGAAAAAAACATCATAAGACTAGAAAAATCAACGGTTTGCAATTGATTTAGAAGTCTTTCTAGTGATTTAGTTGCAAATCGTGCAATAATTCCACCCTATTTCTACGAATGATTGCACCCCATCAGAAAGATTATTTTTCTTTTCTGTAGTTGGGAAAAACTATAATTGAAGTGGTGAAATCAATGATCTGAAAGTTATAGAAAAAATCTGGAATAAGAAATTGAGGAATGATCTCGTCTTATCGAAAAAATAATTGAGGTATTTTGCTTATGCGGGGGAGGTTGGGGATTTTATTTGTTAAGTTTGATGAGACAAAATTTATCGTTGTCTTCAAATTCCATTCCAGCTTGTTCAAAAGTAGTTCTAAGATTTCGCAAAGTTCTTGCCTGAAGAATTTTTGCTCCAGTTTCAAAGGCACCTATAGTTGCTAAGCTAACTTCTGATTTCTTGGCGAGGTCGGATTGCTTCCAGTTCAGCAAATTCCGAGCTGCTTTGCAAAGATTTGGCGTGATAATTTGAGGTTGTTCAAATATGTTTGTTGACAAAGTAGTTTTAAAATCTAAATTTAGTTTTTTTTACTATAAAAAGTGATTATAATTTTTTTAATTCATAGTCTTGTTAAAAATCAACAAAACCACCTGTTTATGAAAAATACATCAAATCAAGAACTTATAACGCCCGAAAAGCGCTTTGAATGTGAGTTAAAACTGTTTCGCAACCTGTCTAGCGGGATATGCTGTGCCTTAGAAACCATTCTTGATTTATTTGATGCTTTTTCACCAAAACAAAAAAGTCAGTTTCTAAGAGAGATTGAAAACACCAAGCTCAACATTCATTCAGTTACTGAATTACTCGGAAGTAAACACAAAAATTACAAAAATGATTCTAGCGATAAGGTTTAAGAAACTTTTTTATTTGGAAAATATCTTAATCCTTCTCCCGTCCCATCACTTTCAGGCGCGGCAAGAAATTTTATACCCTGATCTTCAAAGAATGATTTTATTTTTTTTATCGTTGAAAGATTGGCTTTTTCTAAAAGCTTTTCATCGCCCTCAAGTCGGAAGATTGTATTTGTTGAAATACCGGTTTCTCGAGCCAATTCAAGTTGACTCATATTTAAACAACCTCTGGCCGCTCTAATTTGTGAGGAGGTCAACATTTTTAATTGTGAATTTATTACTACAGACTAGTAGATTAGTTTTATATATCTAGCTAATAACCTAATACACTTATTGTAGCATAATTTGCCTATGTTGCAACTAACTGAAACAACAAAAATTTTCTTAAAAAGAAACAAAATAAAAATCTATCAACAGCAATACAAACCATTCATTGAGAAATAACAAATACAAACAAAAACTAGATATTACCAAACATTTACCAACGTATACTAACAAAAAACAAGATTATGACAAATAACACAAGAATACAGAAAAATTTTAAATCATTTGCGATTTCTTTACTTTTGCTTTTAGGAGCGATGCTTTTTCTTTCTAAGGCTTCTCTCGCAGGCGATATTAACGCAGTTTTCACCGATATTAACACCAAGACAGAATCTCTAACAGCATTCGTTATTTCGACTATCGTTTATGTTTTCTGCGTAATTTCTGCCCTCGCAACACTTCTAGGTATCATGATGAAAAAGTTAGCCTGGGACGATGCCGTAAAAATCCTAATCATCATTATTTGCATCGGTTTCACTCCTACAATTGTTGCTTGGCTTCTTAACAAATAATTTAAAACGCCATGAGAAGCATCATTTATTCAACAATAATCAATCCACCACTGATTTTTGGTCTAACTACGGGCTTGGCGTTTTTTATGCTATTTATGCTTTTTGTGTCGGTGATCTTGGTAAAGGCAATTTTTGGTGTGCTGGGAATGATAATCGCAGTGATCGCAGTAATTTATTTTTACTTTTATAGTCGCAAGAGAACAACAACGGACCCTTACTGGCTCAATATTGTATTAATGGCCTTAATCTTCGAAAGAAGAAAGCCGCTAAAGTTTCTAGTTCGAGTTATTTCTAAAAAAGACAAAATTTTATACAGATAATGCAAGCTGCTTTCAAAACAAAACCAAATAATTCAAAAAGTCAGAAATCAGTTTTTAATGCTTTCAAATCGCTTTTTGATACCAAAAGTTTTCATTACGAAGATTTAAACAGACATATCAAAGAAGTAAGCGAACACGAATATTTACGCCAATATATACCGTTCTTATCAATCCTTTCTGATCATCGCACAATCTTAACAAAAAATCACACCTTGATTCGGGTGATAAAAATCGCCGGGGTTGATAGTTCTAACTTTTCGGAAGATCAAAGACGTGAATATTCCAATATCCGTGATAATTTCTTTTCATTTCTTAGCCCTGACATTCGGGCAAATTTCTATACTGTTCGCCGTGAGTTATCTGATGTTGAAACTAGTGATGAATCAGATTTTAAGAATCCTCACGCTGCACATATTTCAAATACTTGGCACTCTCAATTCAAAAACAGCTATGTAAGTGATACATACTTGGTATTAAGTAAAAATTACCCAAGTCTATCAAAAAACCTTAGTCAACTCACGGTTTCTTTAAATATCGCTAGGAAAGAATTTAATAATTTTGCTACTCAGGCGAAAACTCTGCTTTCTAAATTCGGTCCGACTGACATAGTAAATAATCAAAATCACCAATTATTTAGATTTTTCTCATATCTGATTAATTGCTATGAATTTAATTCAAAAAGTGAGCGTGACTTATTTAACAACTTAACGCTTTCAAATATCAGCTTCAATCAAGCGACAGGGTTAATCAAAATCTCGAATGATAAAGTAAAAAAATTCTCAAAGATTATTGGTGTAAGAGTTAGTGCTGGAAGAGGTAATGAGGAAGGATTTGGATATTCCGATGAATCACTTTTAAAGATTCTTTCTACAGTAAATCATGAGTTTACAATGGTTCAGCAAGTTAGAAGTTTTTCTAAAGAAAAAAACTTAAGTGATTTTAGAGCTGAGAGAAAGACTTTAAAACAATCGCCGGAATGGGTAGTTTCTGAAACAAGAGAAAGAGAGCTGATCGAAGTATCAGAAAGAATAGAAGCTGGAGAAACTAATTTTTTAGATTATTCATTTTATATTAAGGTTTTTGGCGATTCGGAAGAAGGTTTAGAAAATGCTGTTGCTGATATTCAAAACACATTGGCCAATGAAGGCATAATTTCTCTAACTGAAACGATAGGTGTTTATTTTACTTTCTTTGGGTTGCTTCCCGATCAGGAACGAATCTTAAATTACCTTAAAACCAGTATTCGGGCGCGAATTACTAAACAGAATGTTTCTGATTACGTTAATCTTTTTGCCAATAAAAAAGGATTTCGTAGATCGCCATTCGGCGAAGGTTCAGTTGTTGATTTTAAAACAATTTCAACCGCAGTTTCATCACATAGCCATTCTGGCAATTATTCATTTACATTTCATCAAGACGACATTTCAGACCGCGCATTAGGTCATACAATGATTATTGGCCAAACAGGCACAGGTAAATCTACTTTAGCAGCCTTTCTTTTGATGAACTGTCTCAAGTTTGAAGACATTAAAATTCTTTGTTTTGATTCAGGGCAGGGGCTGAAAACCCCAATTTCTGTTTTTGACGGAAAATATATTACTGTTGGCAAAGATTCAGACTTGAAATTAAATCCAATGCGCCAGCCCGATTCATTCGCAAACCGGAACTTTCAGAAGCGTTTTATTGAAATGTTGGCCAAGGATGTTGAGGAAAAAGAAGAAGCTACAGTCGAAGAAGTAATCCGTCAAAATTACACTTTGGATGAAGAAGATCGTAGTTTAAGAAATTTAAAATTGGCCTTCGGCCTTGAAGAGTTTGACGAGCAAACTAATCGCCAAACCATTGCTTCCCGGATTAAAAAATGGATAGGAAGTGATGATAAAAACGAAATTTATGCAAACTTCTTCAACAACGCCGAAGACAACCTAGATTTCGCTTCAAACTTTGTCGCTTTTGACATGGGAGAAGTGATAAGAAATCAAGAATTACTCGCTCCAACTTGTTTTTATATCTTCCATAAATTTACCCAACTCATCGAAAATAATCCTGCTCCCCATGTGTTTTTCATTGATGAAATGCAGAAATATTTGGAATCAAAGGAATTTAACCCGCACATTATTACCGCGATAAAAGAAAGCAGGAAGCGTAACGGGATATTTGTTGGCTGTATGCAAGAAGCTTCAACTTTAGTAAATAGCCCAAACGGTGATGAGATTATCGCCAACCTGGCAACATTAATCATCTTTCCAAATTCCAAAGCACGCCCAGAAGATTATATTACTGGCTTAAACCTTACTGATAGTGAATTCGAATTTGTAAAAAATCACCCAAACCCGCGCCATGTTTTAATTAAGAAAAAAGATGGCCACTCGGTTATTGTTGATGCAGATCTTAGTATTTTAGGAAAAAACTTAAAACTTTATTCTTCAAAAGACACTGACAGAAAATTGATGGAGAAACTTCAAGCTGAAACGCCGGAATCTTGGGTTGAAAGTTTTTTAGGCGAGGGTGCAGAATAATGAAAAAATATCATATTATTTTAATCGCTTTTACATGTTTTTTTAATATTAAAACAGCAGCCGCACAAACTATGGTTGTAACTGATCCCGGAGCTTACACTTACTTCACTGGAATTGATAAGAAGTTACAAGAAGAGTTAGAATTTCTACAAAAAATCCAAGATGCAGATTTGCAAATTCAAGCATCAGTTTCTGGCAATAAAAAAATGGGCTATGGCGTTAATTCAAACACGACAGCTTATGATGATTTTTTCCAGTTGAGAAATGCGATGTCCATAGATCCCAATGCTCAATCAAGCGAGAAGCCAACAACGATAGCAAAAAATTTAGATCTAATTTTTGTACCGCTAAAAGTTAAAATTCCAAACAATCCAAGCAGCAAAGCCGATAATACTATGGCCAAGAAAAGTTATCAGCAAAACAGCATTAAAGCCGCTGTTATCTTTTCTGAAATGATTCTTAGCGGATCTAAAAGCCGAGTTTCACAAATTAAAGCTTTGGCGAATGATATTGATGGAACTTCGACATTAAAAGAAGGTCAGGATGTTGAAAACCGTCTTATTCTTGAGCTTCTTATTGAAGCTAGAAACACCAATATTTTGCTGGCCAATATGACAAAAATCATGGCTGCCAAAGATTATGAAGGCTCAATTATTGCCGATTATACTCAAGAAGATGAAAACAACGTAGATGATTTAATAAAAGGCCGTAGCGGTCTTGGGGTAAGTATGACGCGTCCTTCCAAAGGCGGTAAATTTACTACAATTGCAAAATGAAAATGATTTTGACTCCCAACAAATCAAAATTTCTATTTCTTGCCAGCTTACTTCTTGTTTTAGCTCCAACAAATTCTTTTGCCTCGGATTCTCTTACTTACAGCATTGCTGCGAGAATGATTGATGCCACGGAACATTTTACTTTGTCTTTATTTGATTCGATTGCTGCTGCCTACAAACCGCTTTATATCAACATTGCAACGATTGGCCTAATTGTAATTTTAACAAAATATCTTTTTACCCGCGTTGCTCCAATTCGTGAAATGCTTTCTTTCTCAATTGCAATGATGCTTTCAAGTGCAGTGGCTTTTGATTCCGATATTTTTCAGGTAGTTGTTTATGATACTTTTTTTGACACGCTTTACCGTTTCAATCAATTCGTGATTCAAACTTCGGCTGTAAATATGCCCGCTGTTTCTGGTGAAAGTTTTAACTCACTGGAAGGATTATTTAAAACAGTTGATACTGGCTTGATGGGGATTTCAAATTTTGCTTCTGATGTAGCTAAAGATAATGAAAGCTGGGTAAGCAACATACCTGTACTACTTGAATCATGGATCATTTATCTACTTTATCTTTTTGTTAGCACCTATTTTCTCATCATTTTTACTGTGTCCATCTTTGGCGCGCATATGATGATCGTTTTAATGCCTATAACTATTTCACTTTATCCATTCAAACGCTGCCGTCACTATTCAATCAACTGCATTAATGGAATGTTCCATTATGGCCTAGTTACTGTTTTTTCCTGCGTTGCTATAAGTCTAGTTCTTTTTATAGCTAACGATTTAGTTGTTGAGGCTAATCAGTTGCGTGAAGAAGCTGCTTTTTCTGGTGGGGATTTAACCATTCCAGCGGGATTTCTAACAGCGTCTCTTATGGTTGGCTTCCTTTCGATTTTCTTTATCAAAATCTCAACTGAATTTGCATCTAGGGTTCTAAATAGTGCAACTAGTCAATTAGGTGGAGCTTTCCCAATGGTAATTGCAGGAGCTACAACTGTAGCGAGGGGATCAATTGCAGGAGCAACAACTGTAGCGAGGGGATCAGCAGCGATAGCGAAAACTTCTGCGGCAGTTGCTACTCCAGTATTTGCTTTCGCAGCCAGTAAAATAAGGAAAGGTAAATAATATGGCATATAAAAAACCAAAAATCATTGGCAAACACTCTACTCAAAAAAGTCTTATAAAATCAGATACCATTGAACATGAGGCCGAAGTTATAAATCATGAAACCCGCTTAAAGAATCATCGTACCCATTCTTTTAAAAGTACTATTTTTGAAAATAGGTATTTTGTCGATTCAAAGCCTTATTTATTGCTTTGTTTAGTTTTATATCTCACTTCAATTTTTCTAGTGGATTATTTTTCTGATTCAGCCGCCTTCTTTATCAGAAATGAGTTAATGAATGTATTTAATCGCGATCATGGTTTCTTTGTTGTTAAGCGCTTCTTTTTATGGGATGTAGTAGTTGAACTGGGGTTCTTTGTGATGTTTGTGGCTGTCTTTATTAGGATTCCTAGCTTGTTTTTTTGCTTCAACGGTTATCAGAAATTTGATGATGAAGCTTTATGGGTTTCATTTTTTAGGGTTTCTGCTTCGTGTCTTATTACTTCTTTTTCTTTAATAGCTCTTTTTGCAGCTACTCAAGGTTTACTGTACTGGCTGCCGGAATTCATCGTTAGCGGATATATACAACTTAATAATCCTCAATGGGCTAACAAAGCTGGATGGACAGATGAACAAATTAAACAATATTTGAGCTTAGTTAATCCATTTAATTTCAGCCTAATTTTTATTTCCCTGATTCGTTCCGGCATCATTACAACAATTTTGCAAGGTCTGCTATTACGCGACAAAAGATTCAAACTGACTAATCCAATTCTGATCTTAGCTGTTTTATTGCCGTTAATTCTTGGCCTTTCTTACTTTATCAAACCGCAGCAGTACAAAGGAGCAGCAGAAATAAGACATCAAAACGAAGAAATAAAAGCCGGCAATCCAATCAAAGAATCTACAAGCCAAAATCCTTCCAACCAAGAAGAACACCCAAAGGCTCATATTTCAATTTATGATCCTATGACGGGCCAAACCATTTCTAACCATTAACCAAAATCAAAATGCAAAGAATCAAAATAATTTTAGCAGTAATTGCACTTCTAGCCGCAACTTCCTGCGCCTCCAAAGATTACATTTATTACAAATCAAAATGTGCCTGCGGCGAGATTACTAACTACGCCAACATCAGAAACGCTTAACAATTAAAAGGCTGAATAATGAATAACGATTCACAACAAACAGACAGAGAAGAGAGTGTGGAAATTCTACTTCACCAAGAAAATCTTGAACAGCGCCGCCATTGGAAAGTGCTTTCCTTTGCGATGATTTTTGTTGTCTTGGTTGAAACTGGGCTTTTGTGCTATATGAGCGTCAAAATTGCAGAAAAGAGGGAAGTTGTGCGCTATGTTGAATTTTCGACAAAAGGTAATTTTGGTTTTAAAGTTCTGCCTGATTCAAACATCAATGTGCCTCAAAAAAAGCTGTTAATTGAGCAACAGCTTCAACAATACGTTTCTAATCGTGTGGCAAATGTTGTTTCAAAGAAATATGGCGAAGATGAAATTGATTCAAACAAATTCAAGTTTGTAATGGCTTTGTCGTCAAAAGAAGTTGTGAAGCAGTATGAAAATGAGATGATGAAAATTTATGAAAACGCCGATTTTGCAAAACGCGATATTCATATTTTAAGTTTCTCAGAAATCGAAGATAGAAAATACCGTTTTGACTTTAAGACAATTGATACTGTTGAAGACAAAAAAAGCAAAGCTCCTGCCAAGAAAGTTGAGCAAAGATGGGTAGTTCACGTTAAATATGATCTGATTGATCCAAATGATGCAAAACTTAACGAAACCAAAGAAGCCAACCCTCTCGGTATAAAAGTGACCTATTACCGTGGAGACTTAGATAGCCAACAAAAAATCAACATAGACGATGCAGCAAAAAAATAAAACTTTCCTAGCTCAATTTATATTGGCCAGTTTTTTAGTAACTGTAGCCCCTTCAATTGCTTTGGCGGAAGTCGAAAATGATTTAATGGCCGAAGAATCTTTAAATCTTGAGGTTTCGCATGGCGAATCTCAAGGTTTTTTTGAGAAAATCTTTAATATTTTCAATAAAGAAAATCCGAAAGGAAACATCGTGCTTTACCAGTACGACAAAGAAGTGACTTATTCGGTAAAACTTCAAGTGGGCGTTTCAACAGTCATAAACATACCGGAAAACGAGAAAATAATTTTCTTATCCTATGGCGATAAAAATTCCTTCAAAGTTTTGCATGATGGCAATATCCGCAACCTTGTTAGCATTCAAACGCTTATAAATAATTCTGAGTCAAACTTAATAATTAAAACCGATGTCGGCAGCGTTTATAATTTCTTCCTAAATTCGCGCACTCTCGAAGAAAAAGAAAAGCCAAATTTCACTGTTTTTGTTGTTAAAGACAAAGAGCAAGAAGAGCAAGTTCGCGAGAAAATTCTTTTGCGTGATTTGAAGCAAAACAACGATTATATCAAAAAAGTTAAATCATTAGACAAACTCAATACTTCATACCGCATCAAAGGCGACAAAGACATAGCGCCGATTTTTGTTTATGATGATGGCAAATGGACATATTTTGATTTCGGAAAAAGCTTTGTTAGCGACCGCTTGCCGAACGTTTATAAAGTTGTCGATCAGTATGATTCGGTTGTAAACACAAGAACGAAAGGAAATTTAGTTATTGCTCAAAGTCTTGGGGCGGAAGGTTGGACTTTGAAAAACGGTGATAAGTTTGTTTGCATCCGCCCAAAAAAACTTTTGGAGGAGGTTTATCATGACGACCGATTCAAATAGTATAATTACTAAGATTCTCGGACTTTCTCAAAAAACCAAAATGGTTATTTTGGCGACTAGCCTAACGGCGGCAGGTGCGGCACCTGTTGTTTATACTGTGGCCAAAGAAGAACCTATAAAAGTTGTTGAAGTTGTGGCCAAAGATCTTGCTGATGATGCAGAAAGACCAGTTCCTTACTTTATGAATACGCAAAACGAAGGCGAAAATATTGTAATGAATGAGGATTTCTTTAAACCTGCGAATTCTTCCGAAGCTGAAACTGAAATTTTTCAAGAACCGGAAATAATTAAAAACGATAAGAAATCTAGCTATCTTGATAATATTATGCCTTCAAGAATCGCTAGAGAAGAGCAGCCAAAAGCTGCTTCTAAAGATAACCAATTTTTAGCGGCTAGTCATCAAATTCCAGTTTTTAATAATAATGCATTTTCTCCAGCTCCATCTCCGGCGGTTTTTACTCCCAATATCGCGCCTATAGCGGTAAAGAAGTTTTTTGGTGTCAAAAGCGAAACCAGATTTATTAGCCAAGAAGAAGACGATCAGGCGGAAAAAGACACGGCAGATTTGTTAATGGATAAAGATTATCCAAACACAATCGCCAGCGTTCCTTATGACTTAAGCAGAATGTTAACAACGGACAGTTTCATTCCGGCAGTGATGTACACCGCGATTAATTCTGAAATTCCAAGCAAAACTGTTTTAGCAATTGTTGAAAGTGATATTGTCGGTTTTCATGGCCAAAATATATTAATACCAAGAGGCTCAAAAGTTGAAGGAGTCTATGAAGCTTTAGCCAGCAAACATGCAAGAAGGATGCAAATTACCTGGTTCAAAATCACTCGGCCAGACGGCGTAATAATTAAGCTCGATGGAGAATCTGCCGATATGCAAGGGGCAGGGGGTTTAAGTGGATATTTGGATCAAAGATTAAAAGACCGTTACGGCGGCGCAATATTGCTTTCTACCATTAACGCTTTGGCGCAAATGAGTGTAAAAGAAAATGATGTTAGACAATTAGCCGCAGTTGAATCTTTCGGCCGTGAATTTGGAACGCTGACAGCCCAAATCATCCGCGAAAATATAAATGCTTTGCCAATTATTATGATTCGTCAAGGCACACGCTTCAACATTCGCCCACTTCAAAACATTTATTTTCCAAAACCTAGAAACAAAGCGATTACAGCTTCGTTCGTTAATGAATAATTTTATGAAAAAACTTCCCACGGCCAGTAAATTTCTTATAGCAGCTTTGTTAGTATGTAGTGCTGCCAATGCGGTTGAATCTACAACGCAACTTCCTGCGCTTCCAAAGAAAGAAGAAAATGTAATCGAGTTAAAAATTACGAAGAACAGCGCTAACACTGTAGAAGCCCAAATCATTAATATTGATGATGCGGCGAAAAAGAATAAATTGGAAAAAGTTTCAGTAATTGGTACTAAAATTCATCATGAAGCAACTGCCAATTCTAAACCTGTTACTGAAATTTCATGGAATAAGGCATCTTTGGCCGATAAAACAACTGAACTTTCTTCTTCTTTGAAAAGTAAAGTTGTTTCAAGTAATGGTTTAGCGATTGGCGATAAATTCAAAGCCAAAGGTGATGAAAAACAATTAATTGAAAGCATAGAAAAACTTTCAATTAAAGAAGCGCCAGAAAAAAAGCCAGTTCATAAGAAATCTGCCAAAACAAATTCAAATTCCAGCGGTTCAAATAGTTCTGATCCATCTAATTCAGGAATGGCTAGTAATACGAGCAAACTTTCGAGCTTGTCAGCAGTAAGACAAAGTGCAGCAAGCATTTCTTCGACTACTACTAGCGATCCGGGAACGGAAGTCACAAGTACAACGGGGTGTTCTTGGCGCGTTGATTATCAGTTAAATAAGGTTTTTATCCAAGAAAGAACTACACTTGATGGCAAAGAAACCCGCGCCTGCCACGACTCGGCGACTTCTTTTACTTTGCAGAAAGATTATAATATTTGTCCAATCACTGTTAATACTTCAACAAGTAAAGTTACCCCTAACTTTCAATATTTCTTTTTAGATGCTGAAAAAGGTACTAATGCAGTTGATTCATGCCAACCTGATAATAGTCGTTCCACAACACTTGCAATTACGAAATCTTACTCTTGCGCGGACTATGTGAACATTGTTTCTAAAGTTGCTTACGCTCAATTTAAACAAACATACAAAGACAGCGATCAGAAGGATGTTTTATTAACTGATTGTGCAATTGATTCGAGTAAATCTTACCCGATTGTTGAAGACACCGCCAGTTGTTCAATTCGTCATCTTTTTGATGCCGGATATTCAATTCAACAAAGCCGTCTTTATTATACCAAAGATGATGAAACTATAGTTGTTCAATCTTGTGCCGATACTTCAAAAAAATATAGTCATACCACGACATCCGATACCTGCACCCCGATTATAAATAATAATCAGGTTACAACTTTTTCGCGTAAATATATCGCGATTGATGGAGTGCGTCAGTATATTTCTGATTGTACACCACTGAATAGCAACGTCACAATTCAATCTGAGAATTGTACTATCAACCCTTATACTCACGATCTAGTTGCTGGCCAATCATTCAGAAATAAAAATTATTTCTATCTTGATGGAAATAATAACCGCGTTGAAGTTTCAAGTTGTACTAAGTCAACAGAATCATTCGCCCAACTTGAAGATAGCAGTGTTTGCACAGAGACAAATGATGATGTAAATATGGCAACAACTGTTTATTCGCGCAAATATATCAATGTTGATAATAACAAGGTTTATATTACTGCTTGCGCTGCTGTATCGCCAACAATTGCCTACAGGGAAATTGGCTATAAATGGGTTTCGGAATATAATTTATCATCTGCCAGTGTTACAGCAGGAGGAGTTTCGGACAATATTTATTTGGGATCAAAGCAAGGTGAAGAAGTTAATACGTCAGATTATGGAGTCAGCGCTGGGTATTGGACTAGACTTGTGAATCAGTTTATTATAGGGAATTATTCAACAATCGGAAAATGTGCTACTCCAACTTCTATATCTTACAGTGGCAATGCAGTTGATCTTTCTTATTCTAACCAATCTTCAATCACTTACGATAACTACGTTAACCAAGTTACTTCTAGTCCAAAGTCGTACAAAATGTGTCAGGCATGGAGTTTAATTTCAAAGACCTGCACAAATCTTTATTCAGTGCCTCAAAGCGAAAATAACACATTGTATTATCAAAGATGCACAAATTACAAATGCCCTATTTATAAACTTGTTAAGAAGCCGATTTTGCAAAGAAAAAATGGTACTGAATTTGTAAATACTGCTGGAACATTGGCCAATAAATATGTCTGCGGTGAAAGCGGATTAAGTGGTTCAACAGTATATTATTAATCATGACCGATATTTTACTTAGAAAAAATCTTGAGCCACTTCGCAAATTTATTGATGATCTTGATTCAAAAGAAATCGTCATTTCCAAGCCATATTTTCTCAATATTGAAAAGATGGATGGAACTTGGCATCAAGTTCAAAATGAAAAATTATCGCTCCAATATCTTTACGGACTTAGTAGATTGCTTGCTGTAAAAGAAGGAAAAAAATTCAATGAAGCAAACCCAATTTTAGCTTCATCAATTGACGACAAACACCGCGTTAATGTGATCTATGGAAAGCAAACTAATCACGACATCTCAATTGCCATTCGCTTAAAAAGAAATTCACAACGCGATTTAGATGATTTTGAAATTTCGGCAGCGGATAAAGAAAAACTAATTTCCTTGGTTAAAAACAGAAAAAATATTTTGATTGCCGGCGGAACTGGAACCGGCAAAACAACATTGCTCAATGCTTTGGTAAAATTCATTCCGCAGGCAGAAAGAATTGTGACAATTGAGAATGTCGCCGAAATTGAAATTGATGACAAATTACACAATAATCATGATGCCTTATTTTACCTTTCTGACTCCCCCGAAAAAATCAGTAACCTACTAAATGCTTCGCTTCGTATGAGGCCAGACCGAATTTTGATCGGTGAATTGCGTAGCGAAAATTCTTATGTCTTTGTTCGTGCAGTTAATACTGGTCACGAAGGAACTATTTCAACAATTCACGCAAGCTCTCCGGAAGGCGCAATAGATGCTCTAATTCACAATATCAAATCAACTAGCAAAGCTGCTCACGATGAGCAGCAGCTTAGAAAAGAAATTGCAGGTAGTGTTGACGCAATAATTCAGCTCAAACGAGAATACAGTAACCAAGAAATGGTTGTTACTGGATGCTTGAAATTGTTTAACAACAATTAATCATAATGTGTTAGTAGGTTTTTTAAGAACAATTTTATTACTGCTCTTGGGCTTTGTAATTTCTCACCTAATTACAGCTTGGGGAATTGCTATTTTTTCGCATAAAGCATTTAGCTTAAACTATCCTTTTTCTTTGGTGAATTTTTATTTAAGAAATCTTCTTAATTTAAAAAGTTTGTCCGGGTTTTTTCATGTTTTTTTCTGGTTCTATCTAGTAGCAACTATCATACCTCTTGAGATATATAGAATCTTCTTCGAAGAGGATTTTAAGAACAGTAAAAATAAATATGGTTTCGCAAAATTTGCCTCTGCGAAAACTATCAAGAAAATGGGTCTGACTTCTAAGGATGGAATCGTTTTTGGACTGATTCGTAGAAACTTTTTACAAAAGATTTTCCACCAGAAGAGAATTATTAAATCTAATCAACCGCTTTCAAGTTTAATCATCGCTCCCACCGGAACGGGAAAAACAGCCGGATTTATCATCCCAACACTGAAATCAATTAATAATTCAGTAGTAATTTTTGATATAAAAGGGGAGCTATATAATAAAACCAGTGCTACCCGTTCCAAACTTGGCCAAAAGATTTTTATTCTCGATGTTGAGGAAGGAAATATTAAATTTAATCCGTTCGCCAGAAATCAACTGCCGCAGAATCATAAAAAGCTGAAATCTTACGTTAAAAATATTTCCAATTTCATTTTTGATAATCAGGGAAATTCAGAAGGTGGCCCCAGAAAGGAAAACAACTATTTTGTCAGCTCGGCCAAAGAACTTTTTAATACTTTAGTTCTTTACCTAATTTTAGAAAACGGCTACACTACGATTACGAAAGTTAAAGAATTGTTGCTTGGCTCTAATAACCCAAAGCAAATATTTCTCACGATTCACGAAAAAATTATAGATAAAGAAGAAGCGGAAACAGACCCTAATACAAAACAGCTTTTAGGGCAGGTAAGGGAAGGCGCTAATCAAATTGTTCAAATCTGTGATGCCAAAGATCAGTTTCTCGGCGTTGTTGGCTCTCTAACAACAATCTTGGCCGCTTTTGATGATTTAGAAATCAAAGATATTATTGATTGTGAAAATTCTTCGGTTGTTGCGAAGGATTTAAGAAAAGAAAAAATTACAGTTTATATTCGGGTTAAAGATGTGGATTTGGAAAGATTGCGACCAGTTATATCTTTATTTTTTGAAACTCTAATCGGCGATATTATTTCAAATGATCCAGCACCGGAAGATAATCAAATTACTTTTGTTTTAGATGAATTTGGTAATCTCGGAAGAATAAGCAAACTCATCAAGGCAACTACGATAAGCCGCAGCTACAAACTAAATCAAATTTTTATCCTTCAAGATCTAGCTCAAATTTCATCAATTTATTCGAGGGAAGAAAGAAGTATTCTTGAATCGAACACGGCTTACAAAATCATTTTGCAACAAAACAACTTTGATACGGCCAAAGGCATAAGTGAATTGATCGGCACAAGAACGGATGCGAGAATTTCTAAAAGCAGCAAAGAATCAAAAAAGATGAATGATCGCGATTCATTTTCCGTCAGCCAAGAAGGAATTTCATTAATCAGCCCGCAAGACATCCTAAATCTGAATAAAAACAGGTGTTTAATTGTAGTTCAAGGATATGCAGCCAACGTCATTTTGGCCGATATTGCATGGTATTTTAAATATAACTTATAATCCAAACCTATGTTAGCCAAATTTGCCCTCGTCTTATACTTTGGAAGCGTAACGGTTAATCCGGTCGTGATTAATTTTGAAAATGGAAATTTATGCGAAAAAGAGCGCATTAGAGTTGAAAAATATTACTACACTCAAGGATTTACAAATATCAAAGGCGTTTGCATCCAAACTGCCTTAAACGATTAAATTAAAGATGATGCCAACTTACCCAACTTTCATAGATCCAAAAGAAGCCTTTCAGCAAGCAATTGATAAAGGCATTTTGTCAGTCGAAGAATCTGATAAAAATTTTGCTGGAAATTTTATGTATATGGGGACAAAAGAAGGAAATCATCAGTTCAAGAATATCATCACCCGCAAATATGGTTATGATTACAAAACAATCTCAGAAACATTGGTGTAAATATCCTTAACGTACAATAATTTCCGTTTTCTGAATCCTAAATTGTATTTTTTTAAATTTTATGCAAAAAACTTTTTATACAATCTTTATAACCACATTTTTGTTAGCAGATATTGCTCACGCAAATAATAATTGGGCTTGGACTTGTGAGTCAGAGAAAGTAGCATGTCAGAAAGTTTGTGATTTAATGAATTTAATCCCATGAAACATCATAAACTAGCAATAGAATGTGCTCCTGATAAGCAAGATTCTGGAAATGAAAAAATGACTTCAGATCAGTAGAATCAATGGTTTGGTCAAAATCCTATGGGAATTTTCCCCTAAATATGAAGTTTCACCCATAAATTATAAAAGAGAAAAATGTATATTTATTTTGACGAGTCTGTACATCAAGAATGTAATTTTATGTTAATTTCATTCGTTCTTTGCTCCACAAATCCAGCTGAAGATTTAATTAAAATCTTAAATAAATATGAATTAAATGAGTACCATTCGTGTATAAAAATGAGTGAATCAGAAAATATGAGAAATTTAAGAAGCGAATACCAATCCTACATAGATGAGAATTGTAGTTGGGGTTTACTAGTTTTACCCAATAAATCAAAATGCACTATTATTGATGATTTAGAAAGAGCTATTACATCTTTAAAAAAATATATAAATATTTCTTCAATTTCGTTGGATGAAGATTTAATTCAGAAGAAATATCTAGAGCAAATTAAAGAATCTTTAAATGCAGAAATCAACATAATGTCATCTCATCAAGAACCAGGGATACAGTTAGCCGACCTTGTGGCAAGTTTTTGTGGGATTCAACTTAAATCAGAAATAATACAAAATCACAAGATGTTAATTTATGGGAAGGATTACGGTTTTGATCAAACTATAGAGCTACCACTATCTTATGAATTGTGGGCCTCATTGAGATATTCCATGTTAAAAAATGATGTTCCCGATGGAAGCGAGATGCCAGAAATGGCAACGTTTAGAACGGCAGGAATTAGCTATTTTATATCTGAAGATTGCACTTCTTTTGTTAAAAAAGAAGCCGACAAATTATTTTCCTCCGTCTATCTTGGATGTATACGTTAACATACTTTATATCCGCTTCCTGAATTTACCTCAAAAATACTCAATTTCAGGAAATTAAAAAGTGACTTCAGATTAGTAGAATCAATGGTTTGGTTAAAATCTTATGGGAATTTTCCCCTAAATGTGCAATTTTACCCATATTTCTAGGAATGAACTCCGCTATGAGAATAAGTAGCTCCTATAACTGGTGTAGAGTTTGTCTTTAGTAGGACATCTTGCGTATCTTTGTAGTAAAGATTAATAAGAATATCATATAAATCGCTAACCTCGACGTTGTAAAGAGATCCGCCATTATATCTTTCTATTATTTTACGCACAAAAAAATATTCATACTTATTACTCGCATCATCCTCTTTCGATAATTCCAAGCAGTCTAGTTTTATCTTTTTCAAAGCCAAGGAAACACTTTTTTGGTCATTTATATAGGAAGAAGTTTTATACTGCATGATTCCCAGCGTATGAGGCTTTCTTTTTAGATGAACATAGAAGCTGATTATTTCTAAAAACCTTACCACTTTTGGTCTATTGAAGTCTTCAAATATCATTATTGCAAATATTAAAGCCTCGAGTTTTTGGTTCTTTAATGTTGATCTAATTTTTAGCCCATATCTTCTATTAAAATCGCGATATTTAGATCTTATATAGAGTTCTTTTTTTCTTTTGGATGACTCGTTCGAAAATTCAATTTTGTTAATAATTTGATACAAGAAAACCAAAATTATTATCCACAACTCATTGGCAAATGACTTAAGGTCAGGGATAATATTTTGTTTTTCTGCTATCAGGAATTTATAGGATAAATAAGAAAAGATGATTAGTAGTGAGCTATGACCTAAATAGCGAGGCCAACTCACAAACTGTGTTTTATTGGTTAATAAAATAACAATAAATCTTAGAATAGAATAATACACGCTAACTATATAAATATTTTTCACAAACTGATCTAGCTCTAACTTGTATAAAAGTGATGAAACTATTATCAGATAAACAATCGGTCCGAATACTTTCAGCATGAAGTTAAATGCTAAAGCGGTATTGTTCTGAGGATTTAGAGATAGTTTTGTGTATCCAGTTGGGTATGAATGCCTTCCTACCCAATTAATTACGTAGAATAATATAATTGAGAGTAGAAAATGTATGGCGATAGTCATTTACGAGTAATTATTTATTTTTTGGTGGAGCTCAGAATTCGATGGGAAGTTTTTACTCTGATGTACAATTTTACCCTTAATTAAAGAAAATTAATTTTTTTCTAGCCAATTTTAAATAAAGGACTTAACTTATTAGCGCGGTAAGTCCTTTATAGGTTGTCTCGAATGTTCCCATCCATCGGTTGGCAAGAGTTCGGACGCTAAAAACCTATAAGGCTCGCAAACTTACTTATCCAAGATAAATCTGATCAAATAAGATTTTACTCTTAAATATATCGCGCCACTCCTCTTTGTTGTTTTCATGAGCGCTAAATATTCCATAACAAAACATATCGCAAGCCTGTAAACCAGAATCTTCGTGTGATTTACGGTGATAAATATTGATTGGAATATTTGGATCAATTTTTGTTTTAAGCTGCGTTCTGATGTAGTTGTTAAAATTTTCCACTTCTGGCTTACCTTTAGATTTATCTACAATCAGTTCAACTGTTCTCATATCGCCTTTTTCTAAAGGTATTTTATCAATTACCTGTCTCGCAATAAAGTTATAAACCCTATCCTTATCTTTAATCAGATTTTGGTAAAGACGTTTTTTATTTAGAGTTATAGAACAGATGCTAAATTCGATATTTTTAACCTGTTCATAGAAATATTTCTTAATCTCCATCGTCGTTGAAGAGCCTTTAAGCTCGTGAACTTTATTTTTATTTTTAAGATTAAGTTTTCTACTCAGCGTTTTCTTAATCGCTTTTATTAACTTACGATTTGCATCAGTTGAGCTTAAAACTAAAATTGTGATGGTAAAAAATTTAGACGGTTTTTTATTTACAAAGTCGAAGCCTAAATCTCCACTTTCATCAAGGAATAAGTGCAGCATTACAAAACATTGGTTAAAAATTTGAATTTATTGATTCTCAAGTTCTAACATTGATTCAATTTTATCAAAGATTAATTTGTGGTCGTTTGACGAAAGGGAATTTAAAGTACGCTAAGCTTTTGGAATTGGGCTTAACTTACTTTTAAACCTTCGTTAGCCTTTAATCCAAGCTCCTGCTTCATTTTATCCAAGTTCTTAACTTCTTGTTTAGGCTTAACGTAGCTGTATTTAATTTCGTCATTGTTAATTTTTTCACTGACATTTTTCGCATAATTTTCATTTATATTTTTTAGAATCTTAAGCGTGTCATCCACTTCTTTTTTGACAATTTGCTTATTGCTCTCGTCAACTATTTTTGCTTTTAGTTTTTTTAATTCTTCGATCATTATTTCATCTTGAGATTTTGCCTCGTCTAACTTTACCGATGCCGCCCTTTCTGTTGTGATCTTTTTTTGCAATCCTTCGCTGATCTGCCTTTTCACTTCTTCCAATCCGCTTAATTGTTGCAAATCATTAAAATCTGTTGGGGCTTGATCTCGATGTTCAAGCGTGAATTGAGGCAATAATACCTTTATATCAATTTGATCTTGGTAGTTTCTAACAATCGCTTCTGCTTTTTCCCATCCGGTGTTAGTTTCTTTCCAAAGATCATTATCTGCAAAAATAACATATTTATTGCCAGGGAATTTTTCTATGAGGTTGGCCACAACATTTTCTAAGTTTCCGGCATCGAAGCAAACAACAACATTTTTACCAGTTGCTTTGTGTATAGTAGCGGCAGTTGCGAAGCCTTCGGCTAAATAGATTGTTGATTCTTGTGCGAGGGATTTCGCATCTTTTTTGTCTTGAAGTAAAAAGAAGTTTCCTTTTTTCTGACCATTCGTCAGAAATTTCTTTCTGGCATCTTGGGCAATATATTGCAAGGAGTGAATCTTTCCGGTATCATCCATAACCGGAATTACAACTTGTCCTAGATGGAATTTAATATTTTTAATTGCCAGATCATCAATTCCTTTATTTCTAAAATAGTGCTGCGACTCGTCTCTTTGATCGTTATATTTGGCAAATAATGCTTGGGCTTTTTCGGCGGCCAACTTTCTTGCTTCCGCTTTTTCTTGGCTGATTTTCTCCTGATTAATTTTTTGCTCAAGCTGCTGTTGTTCAAGATCAACTTCTTTGTAGGAATGGCTTTCATCATGCTTAATCATTCCTTTGCCCCATTTCAGCAACTCGCTGGATCGATAATCTAAAACATAGCCCGCTTCACCATACCATACTATTTCGCAGCTTCTCTTTTCGCCGAATCTGATTTTTGATCCCAACTTTGCGAAAGCTTGTTCAATTACTTTATCTAAGTTCTGTCCAAGATCTTTTCTTGTAGCCTGATTTGTGAAATAATTTGTGGCAGCTTCTTTGAATTTTGTTTTTATTTCATCTTGGGTGAATTCTGGCACATAAATTTTCTGTTTTTGTGCTACACTTGCTTTCTTCTTAATTTCTTCTGGCACAGCTTTAGAAGGAACTACTTTATTGGCCTTAAATTTCTTTTCCACGGCTCCAATAATTAAACCTTCCAAATTACCAATCTTCATTTGCTTATCTTGCATCTGCTTTACGGCCAAAAGTGAATCTAGGGTAACATCTAGCCCGTTCTTTTTTAAATTAGATCGAAGGCGGTTTAAAAGATTTTCATTTTCAACATTCAGGGTGTTTTTTAAGAAAGATTTAACTTTTAACACGTTGATTTCTTCCTCAATTCTTCCGGCGACATTCGCTTTAAAATTATAGGCGTTGTAATCTTTTTGGTTGCCCTTGTTAAGCTTCGATTGATACCAAGTATTGTCGTTTCTCAAATGCTCCTCCCTTGTTTCAAGTTTATCTAATATTTTCTTTTGATCTTTTCTGGCAAAGATTTGTCTTTTGATTCCAACTTTTTCTAAATAATCAGCGTACTTCTGGCGCAGAATGAAGGTGTCATTCTTTGAGAATCTTAAATTCTGGCCAAGATTGTTTTTCTTCTTCACGATAACGTGGAAATGATAGTTTGCGGTGTCATAATGCCCTGCAAACATATACTCGTAGCCCTTACTTTTAAAAACATCCTCAAGGTAAAGCTTTGTAACGGCAAGAATCTTATTTTTATCTTCTTGGCCACCCACTGAAAGTAAAATATGGCGGCTGATAACTTCACCTGTCTTAAAATCATCTGCCCAAGTTTTAGTGATATTCTTTACCTCCTGCGCCCCTGTAATCACCTGAAAATTCTGGTCATAAAGTTGCGAATATTGTTGTTTATCGACTTTCTCGATAAAATTATTTAGCTCTAAATCCAAAGAAACATCTGATTTAATGAGCTTTGCGATATATAAGCTTTGTCTTGTTTGTTCCGTCAAATCTTTTGGGCTGCCTTTCACCGGAAGGATTTTTACGATTAAACTTTTTCTCGCCTCTATACCAGAATTTTGAGCAGAAAGTTGTTGAGTATAATCTTGATCTTGAAATCTACTGCCAAAACTCACCAATTTAGTTTTGCCAATCACGCTTGGAATTTTGGCAATATGTTTAGGATTTTCTGGTGAAGAATTATCGGTGTCTTCTTCCAAATAAAAAAAGGAATGTTTTTTTTCATAGCGAGAAAAGCTATTTTTTTGCTTCATAAATTGATTCTAATTTTTGTTGCAAAACTGCCATTTCTTTTCCCAAAACTTCCATACTTTTTTTCAGCGAATCAATTTGTGATTCTTTTAATTTATCGACCGTTAGAATGTCGTTTATAGTTTCAAAGTTGGCGAAGCCTTTTAAATGTTCCAAATTTAAAAAATGGGCAATTTGGTTAATATTTGTTCCGATTTTTTGCAGGGAAAAATTTATATTTTCGAAAGATTCTCTTTCTTCTGGAGTAAAAATTCTGATCTTTTCAAAGTCGGTTTGTTCGATCAAATTTCGAATAACTTCGGATTTTCTGATCCTCGCTTTCAGGCAAAAGTTTTTCACTTTCTCGCCCTGACTTTTTGTAATTCTGACTCTTAGCAGTTCTTCTTTTTTCATCAGATTTTTTCAGTGTTGATAGTTATTATCGTCTAATGGATGTCTTAAAGTAACGATTCTTGAAAATCGGATTTCTTATTCTCTTGTCTTAAAAAAAACTTTTTCCACTTGGAAAAACACCCCGCAAAAACCCCCGGGTTTTTGCGGCAGGGTAAATTTGGAACACAATTTGCTATCCTGCCATTTACTACTTTTTAAACTACTCCCTCAAATGTAGTTCGAGTTCGTTTTAAAGCCAGCGATTTGTTTCGATAATACAGGGTTATGAAAAAATTTAGATTTTATCCGTAAAACTTGAGAAAAGGCGGGTGAAAAGTTTTTGAGATTTTCTGGTTTATGAGGGGAATTATTAGCTTATTCTTGATAAAAGATTTCTTTCGAAGTAAAGTTTTGTTGTCGGGAGTCGCTCCGAATATAAGACCTTTTTTAAACGATTTTAAGAGGAAATAGGAGATAAACACGCCGGGTTTTTGCGTGGTGGTAACTCCCGATTTTAATTAAAAACTTGGCCATAAGCGAAATTTTATAGAACGTGTTTAATTCAAAAAACCGTGATTTATTACTCGAAACTTTTTTTGAAATTTAGAATTTAGATTATGAATAGACTTAGATTTTTTTAAGTTTTTAAATCTTCAGAATGTAAAAAATTAAACTTGAAAAAAGTGCATTTTTTTGGAGTTTTAAAACGCAAAAAAGTAGTTGGGTTTATGTGGTGTTTAGATTGCAAATTATCCTTTCAAAATTCCGGCTTTTAAAATTATATTTGCGGCATCAAAAGCGCGTTTGAAATTTTCTTCTTCGACATTCTCCTTCTTAATCCAGTTTGAAATGTAACCTCTGGAATATTCCAAATGGTCAAATTTTCCAAGTGAGCAACAAACTAAATAAGCTGTTGTTTCTGCTTCAAATTCCATTACTGAAAGATCAAGTTCATCATGATCAATTATTTCTGTGCTTTCTTTATGTAGGAGACAATGGGCGATTTCGTGAATTGTTGTTTTGTATGAGGCAAAAGATAGCGGATTAATCGCGATGATGTTTTCGCTAGGTACGGCATAACCTTGACAATTGCCATTGATGATGCGGAATTTTTCTTGTGTGATTCCTAAAACTTCCAAGGCTTTCTTGGTGTCAAAGTTTGGCAGTTCTTCGGGCTTAAATTCTTCGCCTTCGGTTTGAGATAATGTGAACCAGTTTCTTTTTAAAATAAAATGTGGGGAAAGTAATTTGGAAAGTTTGATTGCTTGATTGTCTTCGCCCTGCTCTTCTTCAACTTTGTTTTTAGTGACAACTGGAAGAAACAAACAAATTCCCCTGCTTCCTTTCTTAACTTGTCTTCCTAATTCCTTCCATCCTGAATATGTGTTGATCGGCTCTAATTCTATTAATTGTTTTTCGGCCAGGATTCTATTTCTTGGGCTGTAGTTGCGAAATAATCTGTAAGCTTCGTGGATCTTGCTTGGTTTGTCGTAAATTTCTGAAAGATATTCTTTGAAGGTGATTTTGATTTGATCGTTCATTTTTAATTCTCCGTTAGTTGTTGGCAAAAGGTTCAAAAACAAAGCACTTAAAAAAGTGCTGTTGCTTATGAACCTCTGGCCAGCGCCGAGCGTCAGGAGAAGTGAGTGAAACGAAGCGAAACAAAGTGCAGCGGAGAGCAGCGAGCGGATGGACATTTTTCGGAGTCACCGCAGGATCAGTTTTTTCTTTGGAGCATGGCGGAGAAGAAAAAAGTTATCCGGAGGGAAAGGTGGAGGAAAACCGAGGCACGGTTGATTTTTTTCTGGCAAATCTTGGCCAGAAATTTTCTTCGACTAAAAAATAAAGAATCTAAAATTTGTGGCTTAGATTTGGCTGGGAAAAATCAATGGTGCGGCCGCAGGTTTTATCTACCTTGACTCCGAAGAAATGGCTGACGCCTAAACAAACAGCTTGTTTTCCATTTTGGAAAACTCTCCCTAGACTTAAATCGGCACGATTTCCGACTTTTTAAACAAAATTAACCATACTGGCCTAGCCAGCCATCTCAATCACAACCTTAACCCGACCTCTAATTAAGAGATCGGGCAATAACCTTCACTCTACCAACATGAGCGATAGTAGAAATTTGAATTTTCGTTATTTTCAGCGAGGATTTTTTCTAGCTCTTCAATAGTATCTTTGATGTCAGCAAAGTAATATTCATCATACTCGGTAGAGCCAAAGAAGAAGCCTGACTCAGTTGGCAGCAACTCCTCTGCCAAAGAATGATCTGCCTGAACTTGTTTACAAAGCTCCAACAGCTCTTTTAGCTTTTCTTCTTCAACATAGTGCTCTTTGCAGTCGTCAACATCATCTTGAACATTGGCCACAAACCAAGCGTGGATCTGGTTTGCTTTTCTCCAATAAATAACATCCTCAACAACTTCAGTCACTCTTTCGATCTGAATATTTTTGTTAATCACCCCGCCCTTCTGAATGATTAGCTCATTGCGATCTTTTGGAAGGGTAAAGTTCCAATTTTTAACGTCAGTTTTTCTGTGTAGGTACATGTCTAGTCCCATGGTAGTCTCCTTTTTATTGTTAATAACGGTTAATAAACAAAGCGCTAAAAGCGCTGTTGCTTATAACCGGCTGCCAAGCGGCGAGCGTCAGGAGAAGTGAGCGAAACGAAGCGAAACAAAGTGTAGTGCAGAGAAGAGAGCGGATGGACATTTTTTAAAGTCACCACAGATCAGTTTTTTTATTGGAACGAAGTGGAAAGAAAAAAGTTATCGTAGGGGAAACTGGAGAAAATCCGAGCCACGGTTCTTGAAATGACTGGCAAATCTTAGTTAGAAATTTTCTTCGACCAAAAAACAAAAAATCAAAATTTGTAACTTAGATTTGGTTGGAATGAAAGAATGGTGCGGGCGCAGGATTTTACTAGTTTGACTTTAAAAAAATGGCTGACGCTTAAAACCTACAAACAGGTTTTTCTTTTTTAGAAAAACACCATTTAGGACAGATCAATTTTCTTAAAAGTCAGGTCTTTTCATCCCGACAACACGGGAGCGTATAATTTTGACGTAGGAAAAATTAGGAGCGAATGGAGCGGGCCGGAGGGGTTAAAAGACTTGAGTTTAAAATGAGAAAATTGATTCGACCTTAGAATCAAAAAATAATTGAAGATTCTGTATATACAATTGGGAACTGATCTCAAGAATATAGTCGCACACTTTGTGTTGTGCAGTATAACTTTGAAATATTAAGTCCGGCTCTCATGTGGCCGTAAGAAAGAAGGCTTAGAAATAAGCATAAAAACACCGAGAAGCAATTCTTGGAGAAGAATCTCGTATGAGATGAAGGATTAATACTGCGACATCGAATCGCAGTATTAAATCCTTACACCCCTTGACTAGAAAACGTTTTTGACGTTTTGCAAGCGCAACTGCATGCAGAAGGTAATAAAAACTTTTTTGGAAACAAGGGATTTCAAATCTGCGCGTCTTTTGAGACGCGTTAATTCAAAAAAGGAGTAATTTATATGCCTAAAAAACCTATAATTTTTAAGATCGGCAGAGATGCCAAAACTGGAGAATTCATCCCAGTTAAGGTTGCTAAAGACAACCCAAGAACCACAACCGTGGAAACAATTAAAAAAACTAAATAGCTTTTTTGGTGGCGGTCTAAAAACCGCCACTTTTTTTAGTTTCTAAAACTATTTAAAACCCAGCCAATAGTTCTGGCGCTTCATCACAACAAAAAATCAATAAAATAGTCCTATTTTTACTTCACTTCTTCCATATTCACCATTTTATAAAACAAACTCTTACTAACATTGCCTAGAGCCTTCATAATATCAGCGGGTTTATTTACTGGATCTGAATGCAATAGTTTAGCCATTCTGATTTTTTCTGGCGTTATTATTGTTGGCCTACCCCCTATTCTGCCTCTTGATCTTGCAGATTTTAATCCCGCAATAGTTCTTTCGCGGGTTAGCTCTTTCTCAAATTCAGCTAAAGCTGCAAAAATATGAAATATAAGTTTTCCTCCGGCGCTGGAAGTATCAATTTCAATTCCAGCTAAAGTTTTAAAGCTCGCATTTTTTTGATTAAGCTCATTCGCAATATTAATTAAATCAGCTATACTTCTTCCCAATCTATCAAGCTTCCATACGATTAAAACATCACCTGAACGCACAAAATCTATAGCAGCCCTTAGCCCTGGACGATCCGCTTTTGAAAGTGAACCCGAAATTTTATCCTCAAAAATTTTCTCACAACCTATTTTTAAAAGCTCATCACGTTGAGAATCAAGATTCTGCTCTGAAGTCGAAACTCTAATATAGCCTATTTTCATTTTTTACGACCATATTTTAGATTCATAATATCATACTGATTTAGGCAGATGTTATTATTTATTATTACTCCATAAAATCCAAAAGGCCTAACTTCTGAAAATCCCAAAGTATTAGAATATGTGATTAATGAATTTTGAAAATCTGAATATAATTTAATTAGTTCCATAAAACCTATTTTTCTATTTTAAAAAGACTTTGATTTTTAGATAAGTAAATAAACTGATTAAAATATAAAAACTTATAATTTCATTCGCAACGAAAAAAGTTTACAAAACGATCGTTTTATGAACTGGAAAAAATTATAAGTTGTTAATATATGTAGTGTTGACAACTATGACAAAGTTAATAACTTTATATCACCTTAAAAAGGCGGTTCACAAATAACGCAACCAAAATTGATTCAAGGCGTTATTAAGAAAAAAGGGGCACAAAATGAGACATCATTCAACAAGAGTAACAATTGAAATTTCAGAAGATCAAAAAAACCAATTAAAGGTTTTGGCAGCTTTAAGCAAAATGACGTTAAAAGATTTAATTCTTGATAGAACAATTGGCGCAGAGCCAAACGAAGAAACTATTCAAGCTTTTAGTGATTATAAAAATAAGGTTGGACTAACAAAGCATGATAATTTTGGCGACTTCTGGAAGGACATAAATAAATAATCAGAATGTTAGCAATAGTCCAAACATCTTCATTTAAAAAAGATTTTAAGAAAATAAAAAAACAGAAAAAGAATCTTGAGTTGATGAAAGAGTTATTGTTCAAGCTCGCTTCAGCCGATGTTTTAGAATTAAAATATAAAGATCATCTTTTGTCAGGAAAATACAAAAATAAGCGTGAATGTCACATTACGCCTGACTGGCTTTTGATTTATGAGGTTAATGAGGATGATTTAGTTCTTTATAGAACCGGATCTCATTCAGAACTTTTTAAGAAATAGTATAAGGTAAAGCCACACAGTCATTTCTGATAGTGTGGCACACTTCTAAAGGAAGAAGCGTGTGTTAAATTCAGTTTCTCTGCTAATCTTCTTTTTTACAACACCTTTATAGAATCTATAAATTTACTACAAAATATGATCCGAAAAATATAGAAAGCATATTACTAACACATTTTTTTAATATTAAAACACCATGTAATCATCTACTTAGAACGCAACATTCTCATAAACTTTAAAAAATACCAAAATCCATATTCCAATATTTGCCATAATTCCTAGCTTCAATAACAAGGTAATTTTGGGATTTTCTTTCAGAGATTCTAAAAAACTAACTTGTAGTTTTCTTCCAGCATTCATCCAAGAAAGATGGCTGTCATAAATTTTTTCCATTTCTTTTTTTGTCGCTTTCGATGATTTTTTCATTAGCTTTTCATTTTTAATACACAATTGGCAGCAAGGCCAGTGATATACTTTGATTTCATTAATTTTTGGAAGGATTCTTTGTCATCTTCATCATTAATTGATGAAATCAAAGTATATACCTCTGTAGCAATACTGACTATCATTTCTTTATCAAAATTATCTCCGTAGATCTCATTAGTAATTATCATCGCCTTTAATAATCTTTCTTTATTTTCAGGGTCGAAATGAGCATCTGGTTTTCCAGTTTTAATTTCGCTAACAGCGACTCCAAGAATTTTAGATATTTTTGTTAAAACTTTTGCGGAAAGATTTACTTTTCCGCTTTCAAAGTTACTTAGATGACTTCTGGCAATACCTACCTTAGCCGCCAAATCTATTTGCGAAATTCCTTTGCCTTCTCTGATTTTTTTAAGAAAATTTTCTGACATTAATTTTGGATGATCTATCGCTAAGAACTACTTTTAGGAAATTGGAATGAACTACTTAATTTTGATGATTATTAAACTCAAATACACTTTATAACTCAGAAGATATAATCGCAACTTTCTGTATTTTGGGACAAACTTTCTGGATTACTTTACGAAGCATATTCTTATGATCATTTTGCTTATCTAGAAACTCTCTGATTATCCAATCTCTGATAAATTTATTTGGTACCGTCAGCATAATATCATCTTCCCCCATGCCAATAAGCTCGGCTGATGATAACCATCTTTCCCAATCACGCTCATCGAAAGATTCGTGGATTTCTTTGCGGATTTTTAGCCATGTCGGATTTTTTTGTAATTCTATCCTAGCATCTTCTCTCTGCTTGTCTTTAAAAAGATCTTCTTGCACTTCTTCCAATGGTCTCTCCTTATATCTTTCAAATTTCTCAATTTTCTTACCTTTAGGAATCCAACCATCTCTAATTGCGGATTTAGTAATGGCTACGGCAGTATGAGTTGGATTTAGCTTAATATGGTCTTCAGCAGCACTCAAAGCTAACAATAAAGTTTCGGCAGCTTCTTTACTTCTAATTTTAGCAAGGATCAAATTGATATAAAACGGATGTAAATTAAAGACTTTTCTTTCCATTTCTTTGCGCAAATCTTCAAAATTTACAGCATAAGCACTCTCTTCATATTCACCAAATTCATCGTGTCTAAGCATTAAATTAGATAATTTGTTGCCCTTCTTTGCATCCGCCACAAAATCTTCACTCATAAACAAACAAAAAGTTGCATCTAATATTTTATTTTTTTCTTTGTGTAGTTTAGTTTCATATTTAGCAACGGTCTGGCACTTTATTAACTCATCTAATGACTTAGAAACCTGTCTTATTGTATCTGAAATATTTTTGTAATTTTTCATTCCACTATTTTGAACAATCGTAGACAAATTAATTTTATAAGGATTTTTCTCTGCAGCCTGTGTAAAAAGATGGGAAATATGTTTATGAAGCCATCTCGCTAATGGCATTTTCAACCTCATCAGGCGATCATAGTTGATTGATCTATAAGTTCCTAAATCTACAGACTTAGTAACCAATGGATGAAACATCACGATCACTCTTTCTTGACCGCCCATTTCTTTGGTTTCTTTAGCAACAAAAGGGAAAAGGTTGGAAGTTTGGCTAACGCGTTTTCCGTCCTTAGAAGTAATTTCTACGATTGTTTTGCTACATATCTCAATTGCCTGCTTAATTTGAGTAGTTGAATATCCATGACCAATTTTTTTTAACTCCTGCTCAACTTCATAATAAGTAAATCTAACCGCCAGATCATCATCTAAATAAATTCCTTTCTTCCTTTTATTTACAGCTATTTTTCTGATAACATCTTCCACTAATTCTTCTC
>Ga0304730_1000565_pt1 | contig 31561 bp, 30 predicted proteins | sample M_130628_MF_Meta_FD_190474 | JGI IMG/M metagenome (GOLD analysis project Ga0304730, IMG submission 190474) | Freshwater microbial communities from Lake Montjoie, Canada to study carbon cycling - M_130628_MF_MetaG (v2) (version 2) | ecosystem: Environmental > Aquatic > Freshwater > Lake | place...
CTCGTAGTATCCATAATTTGCCGCAGTACTTGTTCGACCTTGGCGGGTTGCCCGAGCGGCCAATGGGAGGGGACTGTAAATCCCCCGGCTCTGCCTTCGAAGGTTCAAATCCTTCACCCGCCACCAGATTTATCGTTCAGGGTATTTTTGTAAATCCCCATACCTTCGAAGGTTCAAATCCTGTACGCCAAGCTACCAGATTTAATTTACAGGCTATATCTGTAAATTAGTATTACGAAAATTCGGAAATGTATTGTAATTAAATCTATTTACGACTCTACTTAAGCATCGCAAACGTCCGATCTGACTGGTCAGATTTGATTACTTTTTAGGTGATGCTTGAGAGGTGAGTAAATGGAGTCTGTACGATTTACGAGAATTTTTGAAGTTCTTGAGCTGATAGTTGAAAGAGGGCCGCAATCTCTTTCGCAGGTAAGTAAACGAGTTAAGATTCCCACAAGTAGTACGCATGATCTTCTAAAGGCCATGACTTTGGCAGGCATGCTCCAGGTCGCCGGAAAAGATTACGAACTTGGGCCGACCACGTACAGGCTAGCATTCGATATTCAAGATAGTTTCTCTATTATTAATATCGCAACCCCTGAACTTGAAAAATTAGCGCGGCAAGTTGGATTTGATGTATACCTTGCAGTCCAATCTGGTTTATACGTTATGTACGCCGCTCGATTTAGAGGCAATGAAGGAATAAAAGTGATGGTTCCTTTGGGTCAATCACTTTATTGCCACTCAACAGCTGCAGGTAAAACTTTTGCGGCGTTTGACCCGATACTTCAAAAAACTATTCTCTCTGGTCCCCTCAAGAAAATAACCCCGAAAACGATTATTGATCCTAAGTCTCTGGAAAGAGAGTTTAATCGAATCAAAGCACACAAAATAAGTATTTCAAATGAAGAATCATTTACTGGAATTATCGGAATATCTACGCCGATAACGGATGCTGCTGGCCGAATTGTGGCAGCAACCCATGTTTCGGCCTTTAAGGATAAGTTGAGTAGCTCTCGCATGAAAGAACTTTGTGCCGAACTAGCAATTGCGACAAAACAAATTGAAGTCTTAATTGAAGCTGGCTCTAGTACAAAGCGCTTAGATAAGGCGGAAGAAATTCGCATTAGAAATGGCTCCTATCTAAAAAGTGTGAAAAATTTATGATGGGCAACAAACCAGGTGTCGCAGTTGTCGCAAGCGTCACAATCGCTGTGGCAAGTGAGAGCACAAAAAGCCTTGAAGAGATGATCTTCGAGGCTTCTAATAGCGCTCTCAACTCGCTAGGACTGACCGCTATGGATATAGATTCCTTTGTCTTAGGTGGGAATGATCAAATAGATGGACGAGTCATTAGCATTATGCCAAGTACAGGGCCGGCTGGTGGTGTCGGTAAAGACACCACAATGATCGCTTCATCGGCAGACCATGCCTTAATTTATGGTTACTTGCGATTATTAGCTGGTCAAGGAAAAAACGTTCTTGTGATGGGTTGGGCTAAACCAAGTGAATCTGTAGACCCAGATCGTGCAGAATTAATGTCCTGCGAACCATTTTTACTCCGGCAGATCGGAATGAACAACACTATTGCTGCAGCATTGCAAGCATCAAAATTGGTTTCTCAAGGTTTGGAAACTTCAAATTCAACAGGTAAATTTGCGTGGCCTCTGGGAGATCGTGATCTCCCAGCTCGAGGTGACTCTGTTTATGCCCTAGTGCTAGCTGTTGAAGGTTCATTTACTCCAGGCGAAGAAATTGCATGGATTGAGGATGCTGGATGGACGACTATGAGTTATGAGCTTGGCTCACGAGATTTAATTGATTTCTCAGCTTTAAAAATTGCAATAGAGCAAATTTCAAATCGTACACCGCATGCCTCTCCAAAGAATTGGGATGCAATTGAAATCGCGGGAGATAGTGAATTCACAGTTCGATCCGTGAGTAGAGAAATTGAATTGAAACCCGGGGTTGAAATAAATAAATCTGGCGCTCTCGCCGATCTTCCAACCTCACCTTTTGTTTCTGGATTAGCTCGAATGGTTATGGCAATTAATCGCATCAAGCATTTACCTGCAGGGGCCAATATGGTTGCAGGTATTGGATTCAATGGATTTGCAGGCCAGGGTGCTGCAGTTGTTGTGTTCAGTGGTTCAAAGGGGGAATGACTTTGGTAAATGTAGGGATAATTGGGTTTGGTCAGTCAAAGTTTGTTAGAACGCGCGTAGATGTCACCTTTCCTGAGCTAGTTCGCGAAGGGGCAATAATGGCCTTAGAAGATGCTGGGATCTCGATTGATGATGTTGACGCAGTTGTCTATCCACTTGCACCAGATGCACTCATCGGTGTTGGAAATGGTGAACGTTGGGTAATTGATGCCCTAGGGGCAGTTGGAAAGCCATTCATGAGAGTTAACAATGGTGGCGCAACTGGCATGAGTGCTGTGTTAACGGCTTGGACTCATATTGCATCTGGCCTTTTTGATGTGGTTCTTGTTGCTGGTGCTGATCGAGTTTCAGAATCAAGCTCAGCGCAATCAGTCTTAAATAAGATGTGGGATGTTGGATACGAGAGAGCCATGCCGTTAAATACAATCACAATGCTGGCTCTATCGGCTCAACGATACATGCATCTCTACAATAGTGATGAAACTGATATGGCCATGGTTAGTGTTAAGAATCGTTACCACGCATCCCTCAATCCAAACGCACATTTACAAACGACTGTAACTATTGAAGAAGTGCTTGCGTCTCGAACACTTGCCTGGCCCTTAAAACTTATGGACGCATGCCCTGCATCAACTGGGGCTGCCGGCCTTGTACTTGTATCGGAGCGTTACGCCAAAAAGAATAGCTTGAAACCCGCCTGGATACGGGGCTTAGGTCAAAACTCAGAGACGTACTGGATGGGAAACCGCGTGGGACCCAAAGCTATTGGTGATCATGCGGATGCCGACGCGCTGGCCGTTGCTTTCCAGCTGGCATACGATCAAGCTGGAGTTAGCAATCCCCGTGAACAAATTGATGTAGCGGAGATCTATGCGCCTTTTTCGAGCGTTGAGTTGCATGTGATTGAAGCTGCGGGATTAGCCGACAAAGGAAAATCTCCTGCAGGTCTTGCTAAAGGTGACTTTACTTTGGGTGGGAACGGGGTAACCGTAAATCCCTCAGGCGGTACTCAATGCACAAATCCAATTGCAGTAACTGGTCTGGTTCGTGTCGGTGAAGCGGTGAATCAAGTCCTAGGTCGAGCGGGTGCGCATCAGGTTGACGGCGCTCGAGTTGCAATTGCCAGCGCGATTGGCGGAGACCACCAATTTTATTCAACAATGGTAATTTGTTCAGACCTAGAGGAGATATAAATTGACTGAAGCAAAATTTTATGAGCAAACTTGGGATTTACAATACAAACATGCACTAGGAGAGACCACCTCTCGATTCCTTGAGGGCCTTACACAGCAAAAGATTTTAGGTAGACGTACGACAGATGGCAGGGTATTAGTTCCAGCTCGATCATATGATGATCAGACCCACATGCCGACCGGCGAATGGGTGGAAGTTGGTAATTCTGGAAATATTGAAATGTTCACAATTGTCTATGAGCCCTTTAAAGGCCTACCCGCACCTCCTTATGCCCTTGCTTATGTGATGCTTGAAGGTGCCGATACGGCGCTTGTTGGTTACGTCAAAGGGTTAGATTTAACCAATCAAAGCGCAGCAATTGAGGCACTGAAAATTGGAAACCATGTCAAAGTCTGTTTTGCGCAATCACCTAATGGCACAGCCGCTGATTACTGGTTTGAATTAGACCCTACTACCTAGTACCTGAGCTTAAGTTTTAGGGGTTTTAAGGAATGTCATAGTATTCAAAGAGACGATCTCATAGTTCAAATTGTTTTCGGGTTCACGTAAAAGCATTGACTGCTTTTTCGGCTTTCGCATACGCTGGCAAGGTTAGAAAGCTCGTTTGCAAACGTTTCATTACTTTATGAATGAATAGGAGAACAAGTGAAAAAGTCAATCAGTCTTTCGATTGCAATGGTTGTAATCTCGGCCTTAACGATTGCGATGGTACCCCAGGCCAGTTCTGCAGCAATAACGTCAAGTGTTGGTGCGTCCTGCGATACGGTCGGTGCCATGGCGGTAGCTGCAAACCAGAGTGATCTAATTTGTACAAAAAAAGGCTCTAATCTCACGTATCAGATTTTCATTCCAAATGGTCCAATCAAGATTGGTTTCTCTGCAGCCGTAACTGGAACAAATGCACTCCTTGGGCAAAGTTACCGCGGTGGAGTTGCCTATGCAGTTAGCAGAATTAATGCTTTAGGTGGAATTGCTGGACATAAAATTGACCTTGTGACAGCAGATGGCGGCGATACAAACCCACAATGGGTTAACTCAATGAATGTACTTGCCCAAGAGAAGCCAGTCATGATTATCGGACACCCACATAGCTCAGCAGTAATCGCTCAAAATGACATGGTTAACAAGATCGGTGTCCCTTACTTTATGTCAGGCGGATCAGTTGCGCTAACCCAAGAAAAGTTGAAGAATCCGTGGGTTTTCCGCGTTTCACCAAGTGATGGAATTTCAGGCGTCGCAGCAATTGATTATGCTGTTGAGAACTTAAAGTATACAAAAATTGGAATCCTGGCAGATAACACTGCATATGGAATTGATGGAACTGCCGTAATGGTTGGCGCACTCAAGAAGAAGGGTTTAACCGCAGTTGGAACCGAATCACACGAGCTTTTTGCTACTGATGTTTCGGCACAACTTCTTAAGCTACGTGCCGCTGGTGCACAGATCATTATTGGTTGGAGCATTCCAGTAGTAACAGCAACAACTCTTCGACAAGTCAAGGAATTGAAGTTGGGAGTTGACTATATGGGCGGCCGTTCAATGGCGCTTACTGCCGTACTTGGACTTGTGACGAATGCTCAACTTAGTGGAGCATATGGCGCAGTCGACAATGCTGTTGCCGCTGATGCAAAAGCAAAAGTCTGGTCAAACTCATACAAGCTCTTTGCTAAAAAGGATGCAGACTTCTTCACCGTTCAGTACTATGACTTGGTCTACATGATTAAGGAATGGATCACTAAAAATGGTGTAAATCCTGCAGCTCTACGTTCTGCAATCTTAAAGACTGGTCCAATTAAGGGCACCGGTAGCGGATCATACGACTTTACTAGAACTCCTGGCGAAAGTAACTGGTCAGCTCAGATTGTTAAGTACTCAGGCGATAAGGTAAAAGTTCTAAAAACTATTACCATCGCACCTTGATTATAAAGTAGAGAAAAGTAAAATAGGTGGCCATCATAAATGGCCACCTATTTTACTTTCTACGATTTTTACTTCACCTAGATATGAGATTGAGGGGATTATGTCAAAGAAGATGCGAAGCCAGTCTTGGTTTGAAGACAAAGGTCGTAACGGTTTTATCCACCGGTCATGGTTAAAAGGTGATGGACTACCTGATGAATCTTTTGATGGTCGCCCGGTTGTTGGAATTGCAAATACTTGGTCTCAGCTAACTCCATGCAACTCAAATCTTCGCAGGGTTGCCGAGTTCGTTGCAAAAGGAGTCTGGGAGGCTGGTGGCTTACCCCTTGAATTTCCGGTCATGTCTTTACCAGAGACTCTAATGCGACCTAGCTCGATGCTTTATCGTAATTTGATGGCTATGGAACTAGAAGAGCAACTTCGTGCAAATCCAATTGACTCAGTGGTCCTACTTGGTGGCTGCGATAAAACTATTCCAGGCCTGCTTATGGGCGCAGCAAGTGTCAATTTGCCAACTATGGTCGTGAGCTCGGGACCAAAATTAAATGGAAAATATAAAGGCGAAGATATTGGTTCAGGTGTAGATATTTGGAAATTTGTTGACGCAGTTCGAACCGGGCAAATGACCCAAGAGGAATTTGTAGAAGCTGAAAGATGTATGGCGCGAAGCGAGGGCCACTGCATGACAATGGCAAGTGCTTCAACAATGGCCGTAATTGCCGAGACAATTGGGTTGCAACTCTCAGGTGCTGCAGCAATTCCTGGATCAGATTCCCGTAGATATCTCACCGCACACCTAACTGGGCGGCAAGCTGTTGAAATTGCAAAACAAGATCTCAAGTTCTCTGATGTTGTAACGGTAGGTGCGATTGAAAATGCTGTGAAAGTTAATGCTGCTATTGGTGGCTCAACGAATGCAATCCTGCACCTACAAGCTCTAGCTGGTCGTTTAGGGTATGACGTCAAGCTTGCAGATTTTGATCGTTGGGGAAAAGACATTCCGATGCTCTTGAACTTAAAGCCGGCAGGCACATATTTGATGGAAGATTTTTATTACGCAGGTGGCGCGCCGGTTATTCTGCGCGAAATTTTGTCAATGCTCAATGCCGATGAGATAAACGTGATGGGCAAAACTATTACTGAGCAAGTATCAGGGGCAGAAAATTACAATGAAGAGGTTATAACAACGGTTGCAAAGCCCTTAAAGGCAGCCGGGTCAGCTATTGCGGTACTGCGAGGAAATCTTTGTCCAGATGGCGCAATTATTAAGTTGTCAGCAGCAGATCCAAAGTTGCAGCAGCATCGGGGCAGAGCATTAGTTTTCAACTCGATTGAAGAGCTAGAGGCTGTTATAGATGATATGGATCTAGATGTAGATGAAAATTCAGTTCTAATTGTTAGAAACTCAGGACCTCGTGGCTATCCAGGTATGCCAGAAATTGGCAATCTACCAATGCCGAAGAAACTTCTACTTCGAGGCATTAATGACATGGTTAGAATCTCTGATGCGCGCATGAGCGGAAGCTCATACGGAACAGTTGTCTTGCATGTGGCACCAGAATCAGCCGTAGGGGGCCCACTAGCACTCGTTGAAAATGGCGACATTATTGAGCTTGATGTGAAGAACCGTTTATTGCGACTAGATGTCACAGAAGAGATCCTGGTAGCTCGACGATTGGCATGGAAATCACCATTGCAAGAGGTTGAACGAGGCTTCTTAAAGCTGCACCATGACCATGTATTACAAGCAGATCAAGGCGCTGATCTAGATTTCTTGGTCGGAAATAGTGGAAGTGCCGTGCCGAGACGACCTTTCTAGATTAATCCTTAAGATACTTTTGGAGGCCAGCTGAGAGAAGTTCTAGTTCAGAGCGCACTGTCAGAATTCTGAATCCCTGGTCAAGAAGTTTTGAAAACTCACCACTTGTTCCTGTCGGCAAACCGCCAGCTTTAGCGTGTTTTAAGATACTTTCTATTTGCTTGTTTAAGGTTTTGTCGTTTTCAATTTCTTGCGGTGAGATTGACATAGACAACGCCAGGTCAAACCTGCCAACATAAATCCCATCAATTCCTTCTACTTGTACAATTTCTTGAACTTCATTCAGAGCCGAAATAGATTCGATAAGAGCCCAACATATTGGATCAATAAAATCATTATTTGATGAATAGCCTGATTGACCAGCTGCAAAACTTCCCCAACTACGATTACCCGCTGGTGGAAAGCGCATGCTTGAAACAATTTCTTTAGCTTGAGCGGCCGTTTCAATCTCTGGAGCGAGAACGCCGTGTGCGCCTGCATCAAGAGCTAGGCCGATGCTTTTGCTCCCATTATCCGCCGTGCGGACTAGTACGACTATGTCATATGGCGCCAGTACTGCTGTAATCTCAAAGATATCGCGAATCGTGATAGTTCCATGTTGTTGATCCAGATAAATAAAATCCATTTGGGACTGCGCTATCAAGTCAACGGATGCCCGATCGCCATAAATAATTCGTACTCCGCGGACAATTCCTTCTCTTGATTTACGTCTAAAGCTTTCTACTTTCTGGCCATGAGTAATCATCGGTATTGTTTTGCCCTAAAGAACGGCTAGAGGGGTAATTGGGCTAGCAGTAGAACCCACAAGTAGCAGTGGCGACATTACAAAGAGAAAAATCTTTCTCTTGTGCTCTGCGAGTTTAGATAGATCTAAGTTCTCAATTAATGGAACTCCATTCTGATGTAATAAGAATAAGTGAACTGGAAAATTAGCTTCAGGTGAACTTGGTTGAGCTTCGACTGCGTAATTATCTGCACCCACGATTGCAATTTGATTTTTGACTAACCACCTAGCTGCTTCAATATTCAATCCAGGTTCATCTTCATGGTAAAGATGTGGATCCAGGCCCTGCTCACTCCAACCAGTTCTAATAAGAACCGCATCACCGGGTTGTGATGAAATATTGTGTGCTGCATAATAATCTGCAAGGTGTTTTGGCGAAATCTGAAATGAGGCCGCTAAGGGTTTCCCCAAGAATTCAACTAAATCAACTAAAATTCCACGAGTGATAATAGGTCTCAACTTTTCTGCACCGCATTTTTGAGCGCCCTTTGTTGAACGCGTATATGAATCACTATGCCCATTGTAAAGTTGATCACCAGACCATGCATGGCTCAGCGCATCAACATGGGTTCCACTATGTGTTGCGAACTGAACTGTATCTTCGGCAAATTTAAATCCACCTGGCGCTCTCGCCCCAAGGGCATAATCCCCAGCATCACGGTCCATAAAACGAGCAGGACTTTTTCTATGTGGAGCAACTGCTGCATTTGGCCCGAAAACATGAGCTAATGAAATTATTTTGCCTGTTTCCACAAGTCCTACACTCTCCTTAACTTTTTCTGGAGTTACAAAGTTAAGGGCACCAGCTTCATCCTCAGGACCCCACTGACCCCAAGAATTTACGCCCGCCACTAGAGCCTCCATGTAATAGCTTGATTATTGAGACTGTTTATCCCAGCGTTAAACAAAACTTCTATGCCCCGAGATATGCATCTCGCACTACAGGGCTATCCAACAGCTCCTTTGAAGTGCCAGAGTGTCTAATTGAGCCATTCTCAAGTAAGTAACCGCGGTTGGCCACATTAAGGGCCATAAAAGCGTTCTGCTCAACCAAGAGAATTGTGACTCCATCAACTTTATTAACGGAAGCAATCGCCTCAAATACTTGTGCTGTAACTTTTGGCGCCAACCCCAAGGATGGCTCATCTAAAAGAAGAAGTCTTGGCCTACTAATTAATGCTCGCCCTAGGCTGAGCATCTGTTGTTCACCACCACTTAGGCTCCAACCAGTTTGCTTTTTACGCTCGCGTAGCACAGGAAAAAGTGTATAAATCCGTTCAAAATCCTTCTCGATCGAGTCTTTAAACTCATCAGATCGAGCTGTAAGCCCCACCTCCAAGTTTTGTTCAACTGAAAGTCCAGGTATAACGTGTCGACCTTCGGGAGCATGAGCAATGCCAGCCCTTGCTAGTTGATGAGTTTTTATTCCAAGAATCGACTTTCCTTCAAAACTAATATCTCCACTGATTGGTTTGTTAATTCCTGAAACTGTTCTTAACATAGTGGATTTTCCAGCCCCATTGGATCCAATTAATGTAACAATTTCGCCACGTTGAATTTCAATTGAGATTCCAGCCAATGCTTTTATGTTTCCATGATTAACAACTAGATTTTTAATACTTAAAATATTTTCGCTCATAACTTCTCCGTCTTACTCTTCGTCGAATTCTGAAAACTGGTACTTCCTAAATAGGCCTCAATGACTTCGGGGGATTTTTGAACTTCAGGAGGTGTTCCAGTCATAATTTTACGACCAAAATTCAAGACTGAAATATTTTCACATAGACCCATCACAAATTTCATATTATGTTCTATAACTAGCACCGATGTTCCATTCGCAACTAATTTTTTAAGACGTTCTTGCAAGCTACTAACTTCTACAGGATTTAAGCCAGCTGCCGGCTCATCTAAAAGCAGCAAAGAGGGAGACGCAACTATTGCACGTGCAAGTTCCAATAGTTTCTTCTGACCGTACGATAATGAACCGGCCGGACGATCAGCTAAATTCTCGAGATTAAAAGTAGATAAGGCATCAAGAGTTGCTTTTTCCATTCCAGCTACTCGTTGGCGTAGTTTTTTTCTCAGCAATAGAGCATTCCAAGGTTGAATTTCTGAAGACCGATATGCACCTATCATTACGTTATCAAATAGGGATAATTCAGGCCAGACACGAATATTCTGGAATGTACGCGCAATCCCAGCTGCATAGACTTGATCGGGACGCATTCCTGATAAGGAAGTTCCAGAAACGCTAATTCTTCCCTGTCGTGGCTTATAGATGCCGGTTACAACATTGATCAAGGTACTTTTTCCCGCACCATTTGGCCCAATCAAACCGTGAATTTCACCCTTGCGTACGGTGAATGAGACGTTATCGAGTGCTACTAAGCCACCGAACTCTTGGCGGATTTCATTAACTTCTAGAATATTTTCGGCGGTCATTTGTGACTGCTCTCTCCGCTTTTTCTTGAAATTTTCCGCAAAAACATGTCACGCATTTTCAGAATAGCACCCGCTGCACCATCGGGTGCAAAAAGTATTACGAGAAGAACAGCAATGCCATAAATAACCATATAGGAACTTCCTAAGAACTCCAGATTAGGAGGTAAGAAAATCAAAAGAATTGCCCCGACAAGTGCACCGCTAATGTGCCTTAGACCACCAATTATGATCATGGTCAACAAGACAATACTCTGGCCTAAATCGAACCCGTATGGGCTAATAAAACCCTCGTTGTATGCGAAAAGCCCACCTGCAACACCTGCGCAAAAGCCAGAGATCATAAAGGCGACTAAATAATGCCAAGCAACTGAAATTCCCATTGCACCTGCCGCAGTTTCATCGGTTCGAAGCGCAGTGAAGGCTAAGCCAACAGGTGTTTTTCTTAGCGAATAAAGTGCCGCTGCAATGGCAAGTCCGATTGCTGCGCAAATATAGAAATAAAGTCTATTGCTTTCTACTGGACGAGTAATACCCGTAATTCCATCCATTCCGTTAGTCACGGCTCGCCAGTTCACCATCAGTACAAGAATTATTTGCCCGACACCAATCGAAGCGATCGCAAGGTAATGTCCACGTAGTTTTAATGTTGGGAAACCTACAATTATCGCGAGAATCACTCCAGACAAGCCAGCAATGGGAATTGTTAACAGAAAACTAAAACCATGTTTCGTGGCAAGAATGGCAGCTGTATATGCACCCACTCCAACAAATGCAGCCTGTCCGATAGATACTAGACCTGCTTGACCCATTAGAACTTGTAATCCCATAGTTGCCACAAACCAGATACTCGCTAGAGTTGCGAGTCGAAGTTGAAGCCCATTGACAAGGTTTGGCAGAATTAAAATGAAACCTATGAATATAAAATAGCTTATATAGCGAAAAGATCTGAGATACGTGGCGTTGACTCCCATCAACTTTCCATGCTGACCTTGTTGTAGAACCTCTTTTATGGGAGCGGATGGCCCGCTCGTACTCGTGCTCATACCTTCTGCCCAATCTCGCGATTAAATATTCCCTCTGGCCTAAAGTAGAGGAAGCCGAGAACAACTAAGAAAATTAAGAGGCTCTGGAATGATGAAGATAGGTACCGTGCAAAGAGAATTTCTAGAATTCCAATTGAAAGGCCCCCAACGATCGCACCATTAACTTCTCCAAAGCCACCAATTATTGCAGCTGCGAATCCCTTTAATGCGATTCCAAGTCCCATAGTTGGGACAAGGTAGAGAACCGGAGCTACAAGAAAACCAACTAGACCAGCTATTGCAAATGAAAGCATAAATGTTATGGAAACCATTTTGTCTGTATTAACTCCCAAGAGTCTAGCCATTTCAGGATCTTGTGCGGTGGACATCATTTGGAAGCCAAGCCGAGTTTTTGCAAATAATAATTTGATTCCTATCAAAGTTAAAATCGAAATAAATATAATAATTAAATTAGGAACAGAGATAAATACACCTTTGATGTCTACGGTTGGGTTCGAAAGCAAGGGCTCTAATCGCCTTGGTGATGGACCAAAAATTAGTTGAATTCCATTTGCTAGAATAATTCCAGTTGCTAGGGTGCTTATTGCGATTATAAGAAATGATTTACCTTTTAATGGTACGTAAACAACGTACTGAAATCCGTAGCCAAAAAATGACATAAGCACAATACATATGGGGAGTGCGATAAGTAGTGGCAACCCCAGGATGTTTGCGAGTACAACACCTACGTAGCCACCAACTGCAACAATTTCACCTGCAGCAAAATTTACGATTCCAACTGCTTTGTAAACTAAGATAAAACTTACTGCCACTAATGCGTAAACTGCACCGGCGGCAACGCCATTGGTCAGTACCTGAAAGAAATCTTGAACATGTCTTAAGGTTATGTCCATACCGAGAATTTCTCCATCCAGAGTTTCTAGTGATCTATGAATTCTGTACGTATTATGATTTCAGAGTACGTGAATGCAATCGGGTAGTCAATGATTTTTCGTATGCGAAGAAGGAATTGCTTAATAGATTTTCCGAGTTCCCGAAAAATATTTACAATCTCTGGTCAGCTATCGCAAATTTCGGGGTCTATCACTACCTTTGACGTATTCTGCTAGCGGCTGGAGAAAAAGCCCATGAAAGTTTGGCTGCCCAGTTCCTCATTCCTTGAGTCGCTTAAAGGTTTTGAAGATGAGATCCAAGTTGTGAATTCCGATAGAGGGATTCCTAATTCTATTGAAGACGTTGAATTCCTAGTCCCGCCGATGTTTGAAATCCGAAGCGAGATTGAAGCTCTGATTCCAAAGATGAAATCTTTAAAGGTTATTCATTCGCTTTCAGCAGGAGTAGAAGATTTGTTACCACATGTTAGGCAGGGCGTTAAACTTTGCAATTCAACTGACGCGCACCATACCTCGACGGCAGAAATGGCAGTAGCGCTTACATTGGCATCACTTCGAGGGATAGATCATTTTTCCAAAGAATATGACTGGCAACGTAGAACGCAGCAAGTATGGCAATCGCTAGCGGACACAAAAGTGCTAATAATTGGATACGGCTCAGTCGGCGCAGCTATTGAACGTAGATTAAATGGTTTTGAATGTGAAGTGATAAGGGTAGCCCGTCAAGCAAGAGAAGGCATCTATGGTGTCACCGAATTATTTGAGTTACTTCCTACTTGTGATGTTGTAATTCTATGTACTCCACTCACGGCTGAAACTGAGAATTTGGCTGATAAAGAATTCTTTGCTCAGATGAAACAGGGTGCACTATTTGTCAACGTTTCCAGAGGTCCAACCGCAAATACGAATGATCTAGTAGAGGCAATCAGAGTTGGCCATATCAGAGCAGCACTTGACGTGACCGAGCCTGAACCACTGCCTTTGGGACACCCACTTCTAACTTTGCCAAATGTTTTAATAACGCCGCACGTAGCTGGAAGAAGCACCGCACTTCAGTCACGCCTAAATAGACTTGTTTGTGCGCAAGTAAAACGATATTTAACTGGGGAGCCACTCAAGAATGTCATTAATGGGCTCTATTGAAATTTGGAGGCTAGCTTGAAAAAAAATATAGATTTTAATTTGAGTGTGGTTTATCCTCAAGCCTTCCCACTTTCTCTTGAAAAAAACCTACCGCAAGAGCTTGCTCGTCTTTCCAATTGTGCGTCTCTCAATTCAATTGAGATAACAACTGTGTCGGATTTGAGTATTCGCAGAGATGCAGCAGCAGTTCTTGATAATTCCTTCGAGGAAGTAATCTTTTTAGCTGGTCTTCCCTCATCTAAAAATAAGGCTTTTTTGAATTCTTCAGGCACGGAACGAGCAAGAGCAGTTAATTACACAAAAACACTCATTGAAGAAGCAGGCGAACTAGGGGCAAGCGCATTTCTCGTTATCAGTGGACCTGATGTGAAATCCACTGATCGCCAAGAAAGCATGCAGAACCTAAAGAATTCGCTTTTAGAGCTGCTAATTTTTGCAAGTGCAAATTTCCCAGAGATTCAAATCAGACTTGAACATACGGATAGAGAAATTCATCGACGCCAACTCATAGGTCCTACAACGGACTCTCTATCGTTAATCAGTGAAATTAACGATGCTGGGCATGACTTGAAACTAAATCTTGATTTGAGTCATATCCTGCAGTTAGGTGAAGATGTAGATTCCACTCTTGAATTAGCAAAAGCGCATTGTTCTCATTTTCATTTTTCAAACTGCGTAATTGGCGAAAAAATGCATCCGCTTTATGGTGATTTTCATGTCCCTTTTGGGTATCCGGGTTCAGAAGTTAAGTTTGAGCAACTCATTCAGACATTTCAAGATTTGTACCGATTTGGCTATCTAGATGACCCAATAAAAACAACTCTGGGCATAGAAGTTGTACCGCTTATCGGGGATGATCCATGGACAACCTTGGAAGTCGCGATTGAAATATTTAACCAAGCGAAGGAAGAGGCTTTTTAGATCAACTTTGTGTTAGATATCTTCCATGAATTTAGAATGAGTTCGTGCTTGTTCTACGATTAGTACGCTTTCAAAGGCTTCCTTTGCCGTGGCACCAATTGAAGGAAAACCGTGACACGCGGAAATGAAATCTTCAAGCATGCGTAGATACGTAACTTGACTCGTAGTTTGAAAAAATGAACTTCCTGAAAAGTTAGTTTCGTTTGTGGCCAAGTCATGGAATGAGTCCAACGACCTTAGCCACCCACCTTCACCGTAAATCTCAAGAATGCTTCCAGGGCTTTCCAAAGCATTTGATGTTTCAATACTAATTAAACTTGTTTGACCTGTGCGCAACCTTAAGAATGCAGAGGAATCCAAACTGACTCCTTCAAAACGGCGGGTGAAGAATCCATCGAGAAATGCCGTTGGCTTAGGTGAGATCCAAAGCATAAGGTCAATAAGGTGACACCCAATATCGTTTATCGCCCAACCCCCACTTTCCTCGGGGGATTTTCTCCACTCAGATAAGTCAGCAACAGCTTGATTTGGGAAATATGGGAATTTCCAAAATCTATGTAACCGCATCATTCCAATCTCGCCAAACAAACCATCTTGAACCTGTTTACGAATCTGACTATGAGCATCTCTAAATCTATGCTGATACGCAATTTTTAGCACGGCGAGGTTATTTTCAGATACTTCTAGTAAGGACTTTGCGGACTGCGTCGTCGTCGCCATTGGCTTTTCTAAAAGTACGTGAATTCCGCCTTGAATATATGTCTCAGCAACATCGGTATGCATATTATTCGGAACGCATACCCATACGGCATCTACAGCACAACTAGAAATAAGGTCTTGCGCTGATTTAAAAGCCTTGACTCCGAAGTTACCGGCAATTGTTTTTGTCACTTCAAAATTGCTTCCAATTAAACCCACAAAATCTGCATTGTCCGAGAGTTTTATCGTGGGGATTGCAACTCTCATTGCTTGCCCTTTTGTTCCAACAACTGCGATTCGAAGTTTTGGATTAGTCACAGATATCACTTAATAGTGATTCGCACAGAACTTGAATCAAGACTCGCAATTGATGGTCGTCCCATTAGAGCCATGGTTGCATCCATCTCAATTTCTAGGATCTTGATAATCGATTCAACACCGGCTGTGCCATCTGCTGCTAAGCCATACATATAAGGCCTTCCAATCATGCAAGCATTTGCTCCAAGTGCGATCGCTTTCACAATGTCACTGCCACGTCTTACGCCGCCATCTAAATAAATTTCTGCTCTACCTTTAACCGCCTTTACGATTTCTGGAAGAACTTCAATGGTCCCACTTAATCCATCGAGTTGTCTGCCACCATGATTTGAAATCCAAATTGCATCGGCACCAGCTTTGACAGCAAGCTTTGCATCTTCTGGCGTCATAACTCCCTTGATAACTATTGGGCCATTCCATATTGATTTCAACCAAGCAACATCGCTCCAGGTAATACTTGGGTCAAAGAGTTCATTGACGACTTCGAGCATTTTTAACCGAGTTCGCATTCCGACATTCTCAGGAGTAAAATTACCCATACTCATTTTGTGGCCAGAAATTTCACTCTTTAATTGGGCATAGAACCAACCAAAATGTTGTAACAAATCGCCAATTTGATTAACTCTTGGCCTAGGCGGAATGGTGAAGCCATTTCGCAGGTCTCTCTCGCGTCGAGCGCTGATCGGCACATCTACGGTGAGCACTAGTGCTGCGTACCCAGCCTTTCTAGCTCGCTCAACAATTTCTGCAGTTAGTTTCCTGTCTTTCCAAATATAGAGCTGAAACCACTTAACCCCAGATGAAGCTGCAGCGATATCTTCCAAGTTCCATGAAGACGATGAACTGTAGGTAGAAATAATCCCTTTATTTGCAGCAGCGATACCTGCTGCAACTTCTCCCAATGGATGTGCCAACGTTGCTAAGCCAACTGGGCACAAAACTATCGGTGAAGAGACGGGTGTTCCAAGAATTGTTGTACTTATGTCACGGATAGATACATCTGTTAAAATCCTAGGGATTATGTGAATATTTTCAAAACCTGCTCTATTTCTAGAAATTGTGATCTCATCTTCTGCGCCACCTTCAATGAAATCAATAACAGCACGTGGCAAACGTTTATGTGCTAATCCACGGTAGTCCTCAACATTGTGAATCCTGACTGACTTAGCCATTTATTTATCAAAAACATTTCTGAAAATAGTAGATGTTTTTGCATCGTTGGGATCGACTTCCCACATTCCGCCCGGGTGCATGAAAGCGGGTAATACCCATTGCCAATCGGCGGTATGAAAGCGATTACTTATCTGCCACTTACCATCACTTTTTCTCAATTGATCGGTATAAGTCAATCCGCGAGCTAATGATGAATGTGCGTTACCTTCTTTTTGAATCAATACGGCAATTGAGTACGAAAGAGATTTCGCGTTGTCTCCATCGACATCAATCGTCATTGCATAATTGAAATGCTGAGAGTGCACCGTTCTCTCTACACCTTTTATATGGTTCACGATGTGATTTCTCCCTTGTGGGATTGTCAATCCTGAATAACTAGCAATTGCATCCTCAGTAAAACAATTTCCTACGGTTTCAAAATCTCGCAAATCCACGGCGCGTGCATATCGTCCTAATAGGTTTCGAACTGCTTCATGATCTGTCTCGGTCATAATGTCCTCTTCTCTTGAACCAATGGAAACGAACTGGCCTCGAACCTACCAATGACATTACCTTTGACTCAATAGCATTTCGCGTATCTGAAGTTAAACCTTCCTGGGTAGGCCAAGATTCCCAGCTAGGAGTTCAGCAAGATGTACGCCATTTATTCCGCCAAGTTGCTCTGCTTGCGTGCGACAGGAGAATCCATCCGCCAAAAAAATAGCCTCCGGGTTTAACCCTCGGAGTGCGGGGAGCAAAGAATTCTCAGCTACCGCAACTGAGGTTTCAAAATGTCCTTTTTCCATACCAAAGTTTCCCGCAAGTCCGCAGCAGCCGGCGAGTGCAGTTACTTTCGCCCCACAATCAAGTAAGAGTTTTAGATCGCTCTCGAACCCCATTACTGCATGCTGGTGACAATGTGGTTGAACTAAAATTTCTAATCCCTTTAGTGAAGGCCGAATCCAGTCTGGGTCTGCTCCGAGTGGTTGCTCCATCTGTAAAATCTCGGCAAGGGTAAATGTCATAGCTTCTACAATTTGCGAACGTTCATCATCTGGGAGTAACTCGATTAAATCAGAGCGCAAGACTGCAGTACACGAAGGTTCTATTCCGATAATGGGAATCCCAGCTTGCGCAAAAGGTGTGAATGAATCTAAAAGGTGAGTTAATGTTTTTCTAGCCAGATTAAGTTGACCCGTGGAAATATAGGTTATTCCACAACACTCTCGCTTACTTGGAATTAGCACTTCATAACCTGCTGATTCCAAGACACTTTTAGTGGCAGCGAGAATTGAGTCATTAAAATTTGAAGAAAATGTATCGCCCCATAACAGAACTTTCTGTGCCCCCTCTTTTCTGATTGCATGAAGATTGGAACTTCCCTTTAATTTTGGAATGGAGCGTCTAGTATCCATGCCACCAAAAAAAAGTGCTAACTTTTCTAGAGATCTTACCGAAAGAAGTTTATTAATAAGTGGGGCTAATGGTTGAACCATATTCACGAATATCGGTAGTCGACCCAGTGAATAATGTGAAATGGGCCGAAGCTTTCCCTGATATTTTTGAAAGAGAAACTCTGATTTATATGCCGCAATATCCACTCCTGCAGGGCAATCACTCGAGCAAGCTTTACATGAAAGACAGAGATCTAAGGACTCCTCTACCTCTGGAGAATTCCAACCATCTCGTATTAAGGAACCATTCGTCATTTCCTGAAGAACTCTAGCCCTGCCCCGAGTACTATCTTTTTCATCTTTAGTTGCCAGATAAGAAGGGCACATAAAATCACCGGAGCTTGAATTATCAACTCTGCATTTTCCTATACCAACGCAACGGTGGATAGCCTTGGCAAAATCACCATCATCGCGAATAAAGGCAAGACCATTTGGACGCAACATCTCTTGAATTTGCACTCTTCGTAAATCAAGATCTAGTGAATTGGGATTGACAATAATTCCAGGATTTAAAATATTCATTGGATCAAAGAGAGCCTTAAACTCCTCCATTGCAACGATTGCTTCGCGCGAGTACATCATGGGAAGTAGTTCGCTCCTAGCGCGTCCATCTCCATGCTCGCCCGAGAGTGAACCACCGAATTTTGTCACTAGTCGTGCACCTTCAAGCATAAATTCTCTAAATCCCGAATCTTTCCGCTCTAATGGAAAGTCAATTCGTAGATGTAAGCAGCCATCACCAAAATGTCCGTATGGCATTCCTTCAAGGCCGTGTGAAAGTAATAAATCGTTGAACTCTCGTAAGTAATTTCCAAGATTTTCAGGCGGTACGGCAGCATCTTCAAATCCTGGCCAGGTTTGCTTATTAGATTGAGTTCTGCCAGCCAGTCCGACACCATCCTCACGGATTCGCCAGAGAGACTTCATCTCCAAAACAGAAGTTACTATTTTAGAATCGACTGCTAACGATTCCTTTGTAATACGTTGTGCACGCTCATGTACTTCGCTGGCGCTCTCTCCTGAAATCTCAATAAGTAACCACCCCGCACCGTTAGGTAATGAGCTAACAGATTTTTGTCCCTTGGAAATGCGAACGGCGTCGACTAAGCGTGAATCTAACCCTTCAATCGCGGCTGGCTTAAATTTTAGGATCGAGACAACGTCGTCAGCAGCACTTGGCATATCTGGATATCCAAGTACTACTAAAATTGAGTCTTTTATAATTGGTACAAGTCTAATTTCAGCTTCTTGAATGACCACACATGTTCCTTCGCTGCCTACTAAAGCCTGAGCAAGGTGTGCGCCATTTTCAGGTAGTAAATGCTGAAGCGAGTAGCCTGAAATCTGTCGAGCAAAACGTCCAAACTCCCGTCTAATTGTTGAGGTATTTTTGGCCATGAATTCAGTCATTCCTGGAATCATTAGGAAATCATTTCTAGCCAGAAATTCTTTTCCAGTACCATCTAAGACATCCAAGGAGATGACATTTTCAGATGTCTTTCCAAATACTAAGGAGTGAGGACCGCAAGCATTATTACCAATCATTCCGCCAATCGAGCATCGTGCCCAGGTTGAAGGATCTGGTCCAAAACGAAGCCCGTGGGGTGCTCCGATCTTTTGTAAATCACCCATGATTACACCGGGTTCAACTCTGGCTCGCAAATTCTTAGGATCAAATTCGATTATGCGGTTAAAGTATCGAGAATTATCCACAACTATGCCAGGGCCAATTGAATTACCTGCAATCGATGTTCCGGCTCCACGCATAGTCAATGGGACTGAAAAATTCTTTGCCACTTCCAGAACAGCTGAGACGTCATCCTTATTCTTGGGGAAAACAACTACTTGCGGGACTACCCGATAGTTTGAAGCATCGGTTGAATACTCTGCACGACGTCGTTTTCCATCTTCCACATCTCCGGAGACCGAGTTTTGTAATGAACTTATCAAACCTTTTAAATCATTCATTACCTAGCCAATCTCCACAGATTAATGACGCGGGAAACTACTTTTTAGCCAGCATCGTCGTCACCGCACCTACAACATTATCTACTGTAGGCCTGGAGTTATCACGTAAAGCAGTTGCATAAGCAGTCGGCACATCTGGACCGGCAAGGCGAATAGGTCGAGCAATTAAATCGACCTCACTCACTACCGTTGCCACAATTTCTGCGCCAATGCCACAGTTCATCCAGGCATCATGAGCAACTATCAGGCGGCGAGTTTTTTGTGCACTCTTTATAACGGTATCGCGATCAAAGGGTGTCACAGTTTGAAGATCTACAATTTCGCAGTCAACGCCCTGCTTTTCTAGTTTGGCAGCAGCTAATTGCATTAATCGCACAGTTCGCCCATAACAAACAAGCGTTACATCATTTCCAATTCTGGGAAGTGCTGCTTTACCAAGCTCAATTACATATTGCTCAGATCTCACTTCTTCTCTAGGACCTTGGTATAGGAAAATCGGTTCGATATAAACTACTGGATTATCTGATCGCATTGCAGCAACCATCAAACCTTTTGCTGCAGCCGGTGAACCTGGCGTCACAACGCAAAGACCCGGCACATTTGATAGTAAAGCTTCCATATTTTGGGGGTGCGCACGGTAGGGGCCATCGCCACCACGAGTACGTAAGACGAATGGAGCTCGCGCTTTCCCATTTGACATGTAATCCAAATTAGCTGAAAGTTGTAATAATTCATTTGCGACTAATGGCAAAAAATCGGCAAACATTAAATCGATTATTGGGCGCAGGCCATTGAGACTCATTCCAATTCCAAGCGCAACCACACCTTGCTCAGCGACCGGTGTTTCAATAATCCGAGAGGCACCATAACGTTCCCATAAACCTTCAGTTGATTGAAGTGGCCCACCAAATGCACCTATATCTTGCCCAAGCATGACAACTGTTGGGTCAATGGCCATTTCTAAATCGATGGCTTCGACAACGGCCTCTCGTAAAGTAAGACGTTTAGTACTCATCATCTATTTCGCGCCCTTCAACATTTTTATTTGCTCTCCAACGTGACAGATTCGGATGAAATTACCGTTGCCCACGCTTCTAATATTCGAGCCTGAACTTTTGCTCTAAAAGCAGAGACTTCTTGATTAGTGATTCCCAGTTCTTTCAACATGTGCTTCTCTAGATTTTTGATTGGGTCCTTGTTTTCCCAAATCAACTTTTCATCATCGGCTTGATAGAGCGCTTTATCAGTTGAAAGGTGACCACCCATTCTAAATGTCAAGGCGTCAATAAAGGTTGGTCCGCCACCGTTACGCGCTCTCTCGATACCGACATCAACTTCCGCCCTCACAGCAAGAGCGTCGTTTCCATCTACCCTGGTGGATGGAATGTTGTAACCAGCGGCCCACGTAGCCAAGGAATCCCAGGAATGGAATTGTGTAGAACGCGAAGAGATCGAGTACTGATTATCCTGACAGACATAAACAACCGGAAGATCATAAATTTTTGCCATATTCAAGGTCTCGTGTAGCGTTCCTAATGCGGCCGTACCGTCCCCAAAACCAATAACAGTCACACCTTTGCCACCTTTTAGCTTTTCTGCCATAGCCAAACCTGTACCGCTACTTACATTTGGTCCCAATACATTTGTAACGCTCGGCAAAATCCTTTTTGTAAAGTCTCCTCCATGCAATCCGGACAGACGACCTAATGAAACGCTATTCGTCTTAAAAAGAAGTCCACCGATAATCTGTTCTAGGCTCATGCCTCGTAACCAAAAAACACCCATGCTGCCCCGATAATGTGGAACTGCGAAGTCGCCTTCTACAAGCGAACCGAATGCGCCAATAGTCACTGCCTCTTCACCAAATGCGGGATACCACTCCGCAAAGTCATCAAAGCACTTAGTATCAAGCATTCTGCTTACAAGCATGCCCTCATACATGTGCCACAAGACTTCTGCAGAAAAATTATTTTCTGACATCATTTACAAGCCTTTCACTTGGGTCATTGTGCAGATTTTTCAATTACCTATGCAGGTTCGATCGCAGCAAGAGCTGCTCCAGGAGTAACCCGGTCATCAATTTCAAAATTGCGGGCAGTCAAAGTGCCGGAGACGGGAGATGGAATCTCAATATTTGCTTTGTCAGTCATGACCTCTAGAAGTGGATCGCCTTCTGAAATGCTATCCCCAATCTCTTTAAACCAGTCAACTATGTAGACATCTTGGCCTTCGTTTTCCATCTCTGGTACAAATACCTCAATCATTGCTTAACTACCTTTCCATTCATTACTGCATCCGGTTAACGTACCAATCAACTTCATACAACTATTTCTTCAATCCCTTTTACAACATCTGCATAAAATTGCCAAGCAGCAATTCCATTTACGATTCGATGGTCAAAAGTTAAGGTTAAGGGCAAGACTTTGCCAGGAACAACTTGTCCATTATCGACCACTGGAACATCGATTACACTCCCGGAAGCGATCATTCCACTGTAACCAAAAGGCAAAATGCCGGCACCTTGACCGCCTTTCATGGTCTTACCCATATTAGAAAGTGCGAATGAACCGCCCTTAACATCACTTGAACTCAGTTTTTGGGCCCGAGATCGAGCTGCAAGTTCATCGAGTTTCAAAGCCATCTCCCTAATATTGAATTGTTGGGCACCATGGAGAACGGGCACAGACAAACTTCCATCTGGACCTGAAACCGCAACACCAATATTGATATCAGAGTTAATAATGAATTCTTCGCCATCGATTGTTCGATGCATTTCTGGATGTAGTTCGAGCGCTTTGGTCAGTACATAAAAAAGCAGCGCTGTGACTCCATTACTAAAATTTTCAGCTCTTAATTTATCAACAGCAATCACAAAGTTTTCTGCACGGGCAGTGTTGAAAGCATGTACCGGGAGAATTGCAGAAAGGCTACGAGACATGTTGTCGATCTCAATTAAGCGTCGCCTGGGAATTCGAATTCGATCCTCTGGCATCAAGTCTCCGCTCTGTTGCGCCATTTATGTCACAAGTACGAGGATGATTCTGCCTTTGCGCTAGTTGTGTGTCAACGTTGTAAAGCTATTTCTATTCCGTGAATCCGAATTTTCTATTACTAGAAGATCAGAATAACTCTAGAACTTGCTTAGATAGTGAGAGTAGTATTCAAATAGAGGGTTATTTCCGAAAGGACATCATGAAGGCAGGATTTTTAGTTACTACAGGTGTAGTCGAAGTTCGCGATGTACCTAAGCCGATTATTTCAGATTCTAATCAAGTGCTCATCAAGAATAGACTTTCAACTATTTGCGGAAGTGATACACATGTTGTTTGGGATACCAAACCTGAAACATGGGCTAAGACTCCAGGATATCCGGGACATGAGAGTGTAGGAGTGGTTGAAGAAAGCAATGACCCTGCAATTAGCATTGGTGATCTTGTCCTATGTGTTCCTAACTTAAAATTTGCAGGTGGCTTTGCGGAATACCAAGTCCTCCCGAGCAATCTAGTTATTAAAATACCCGCAGATTCACATGATGAAAGTATTATTCTGGCTCAGCAACTCGGAACTGTAATTTTTGGAATGAAACGTTTTCATAACAATTTAGGAAATGGAACAGTTGCAATTATGGGTGCAGGATCTGTAGGCCTATTTTTTGTAGCAGTGTGCAAACTTGCGGGATTTAAAAATATAGTTGTTTCAGATCTACATGAACACCGACTCGAAGTAGCAAAGCAAATGGGAGCAACTCATACAGTAGTTGCCGAAGGTGATGCCATAGTCGATCTTGTTCGTGAAGTTTCACCCGATGGGGCATGGCTCAATATCGATGCCGCTGGAAAAGATGTCACCCGAATTCAATGTATCCATTGTGTAGCTCTGGCAGGGCGAATTGGGTATTTTGGAATGCCAGAGGGTGAAAATATGGTAATTCCATTTGAGAAACTTTATCGCTTAAAGCCTACGGTCGAATTTTCTTGGGATGCTCAAGCCGAAGCAGGGCATAGTTCATTTCATGAAGCCCTGGCAGGAATTCGCTCGGGAAAAATTGATTTATCGCCAATTAAATTAAAGCTCTGGCCAATTGAAGAGTTGAGTTCGGCTCTTACTGCAGCTCACAATGCTGACAAAGGGTTCTTAAAAGCTGGTATCAGGTACTAGCTCTGTCATTAATTTTGTTCTTTCAGAATTCATTACTATGAATCAGGAGTTAGACAATGAAATATGACCCGAAAAACTATCCAGACGAGATTGCCAATGTCCTAGCACTTGGTGAAAAACTTCGAAATTGGGGACGTTGGGGAGTTGAGGATGAAAGAGGCACTGCAAATTTAATCGAACCAAAACATCGAGTTCATGCGGCTTCATTAGTTAAACGAGGGAGCGTTATTTCACTTGCCTTGCCCATTCGCAATGGCGAAGGTCCAGTGCGGCCATTTCCTGCTGGAAGATTCAACCCAGTGCATACAATGACGGTAACTGGTGACACACGTGGACCTTTTGACATGGGGGCTACAACAGACTTTACCGATGACATCATCACAATGGGACTACAGGCGACTACGCACTGGGATGGCCTCTGCCATGTCTACTATCAGGACTTGTTATACAACGGCTTTCCAGCATCAAGCGTAGATAGATTCGGCGCACACAAAAATGCGATCGGTGCCCTATCTACTGATTTTGTTGCTCGTGGCGTGTTGCTAGATGTTGCGCGTTTTAAAGGAGTAAGAACATTAGAGCCTGGTTATTCCATTCATCCTCATGAACTTCTCGAATGTGCCAAGAAGCAAAATGTCACACTCGGACAAGGCGACATGTTGCTTATTAGAACTGGAGCGATGGCAGACGTGGGAAGAAATAATTGGGATGATTTTCATTCGAAGCCAAGACCAGGAATTCATTACTCAGTTGCCGAGATGATTCACGACCTAGGAATTGCGGCTGTCTCAGCCGACAACAATGCCGTCGAATCCGGGAGTACAGTCAAAGGCCTGAGCAATCCATTCCACATGGTTGCTTTGCGCGACATGGGTGTATCCCTTGGTGAGTTTTGGTATTTAGAAGACATCGCCGATGACTGCGCGCAAGATGGAGTTTATGAATTTATGCTCGTTGCACAGCCACTTCGAGTTATCGAAGGCGCGGGTTCACCAGTGAATCCGTTAGCTATCAAGTAGCCGGTTAATAGATGCTAGACACAGTAAAACTTGCTTCAGCGCTGGATAAAGCGACTTCAGCTCACGAATCAATTGAACCTTTTAAAAATGATTTTTCAGTAACGCAAAGTTATTTGATTCAAGATGATTTTTTGAAAATCCGAGGTGCTCGAAGTGGAAGCAATAAAGTTGGCTACAAGGTCGCGCTAACAAGTCCTGGTGCACAAAATGCGCTCAAAACAGATCATCCTGCTTATGGTCAGCTGCTGGCTTCAGATGTAGAAGTAAATGGAGCAAATATCTCATTGAGTCAGCACTTTGCCCCCCTCCTTGAGACAGAATTAATATTCAAGATTGTTGAAGATATTTCCGAAACTGCTAGTCTGGATGAAATAGCCAGAAAATCTAAAGTTGCCGCAGGTATTGAATGTCCTGAAAGTAGATTCCTTAAATGGTTTGGTGGTTCATTTCCCGCATTATCGTTGAGGCATGTAATTGCGGATAATTGTTTAGCGGGATTTATTGTTGTTGGCGACAGATGGACTAAAGCTTCAGAGATTAATCTGGCAAATCTCTCATGTGATCTTTTTGTGAATTCGACCTTAGTTGTTTCAGGCTCAGGTGCTGAAGTTCTGGGAAATCCGCTAAAGGCAGTTGAATGGTTAAATAATGAATTATGGGCTAAAGGCGAGGGACTCAAGGCTGGGAACTTGATCTCCTCTGGGACATTTACGGCACCAAAAATAGCCTCGGTTGGCAAAGTTGTAGCAAAATTTGGTGGTGAAGTTGGAGAAGTTGGTTTTACCTTTACTAGCTAATATGCAAACTTTATTTTGCAGTGGCCGGTTTAGCTGCTGCGCGAGATAGGAATAACGCAAAAACCAGCGTCACAACAATTCCAGGATTTACACCCATTTCAGTCAGGGGACGGGCTCTGCCTTCGAAGGTTCAAATCCTGTACGCCAAGCCACCATATTTATCGCATTTAGCCCAGTTCTAGGCGGTTATACCTTCACTAATAACTGTCAATAGTGGATAGGAAAGCGAAGCGCTCATTTCAATAGACGAGATATTAACGTGGGTTTAAATATCAAATTAGGTTGTTCTGTCTTTTTCGAATCATTTACCTTTATTACCGTATTACCCGTCTCGCCCATCAGAACAACTAGTGCGGATGCTGCGATCTCTGAAATATTTTGATCTAACGATGTGAAATTAAAAACCTTTGAAGTGGGGCTATTATCGAAACCAGAGACTGGAATAATCTTTTTAAGTCCTCGATATTCAAGTTGGGCACCTAGTGCCAAAGTGTCACTCGCGCAAACAAGAGCATCCATCTCTGGGAATTTTGTTATTAGCTTTTTTGCCGATATGCGTGCGCTTGAAATCGATTCGCTTCCCAATTCAAAAAATTTAGTTTCAATTTTATTGCTATAAATATTTAGCAATTCTTGAAGTGACTTTGACCATCCTAAAAAGCGGTCATCACCAACGCTCTTGGGGCTATTAGGTTGAGCTGAGAAGGTTTTCCAGCCCAGGAAACCAATATTTCGATAACCAAGAGTCCAGAACATCTTTGTAGCATCTGCAGTGCCGCTACCACCATCTACGTCTATCCAAGGATATGAACCAGCAAACTCAGTCGAGCTTGCCCATGGTCTACCGAAGCTTAAGAAAGGGACACTCTTTTGGATGAGATATTTCAATCTAGGGTCATCTTCTACTGTTGAAGTCAATAAAAATCCATCAACATCTCGTGAGTCAACAAGTCTTTTGAGCTTTTTGACTTCGTCTTCATCTGGGCCACATGTATAAGTGAGGACTTTGATATCTCGTGCTTCGGCAGCTTTCACAACTTCATAAACAAACTCATCTTGAATATAACCGGCGTAAAGCCCTTCGTTGCTAGAACCAGCAGATGCATTTGAATCGACCCTCACCGCTAGAGACGCTGATTTTTTAGATCGCAATCTGCGGGCTGAAAGATTTGGGGTGTAGTTAAGCTTATTTATCGCTTGCATAACCCGTTCAGTGGTTTCTGGCTTTACTCGTTCAGGAAAATTAAGGACATTTGAAACTGTCTGCAGGGAAACGCCTGCTTCTTTGGCGACTGAGATGATTGAAGGAGCAGATCTATTTTCTCTCATGCCACCGAGCCTGAATTAAAATTTGCAAACATGAACTTTAGTTTACCTGCTCTATCAACCAAGAATATGCAGCAACAGTCCAGCCTTGAATAATTTGCGGTGGCTGGGCGACTCGATTAAATCGCTCAGCATTGCTTTCCCTGTCGAATGACTTCACATCATGAATATATCGGTTAACCAAATCTCCAGTTGGCCAGTCTCCTCTGAAGAATTCTGGATATCCGCCAGATGATTCGATCGCTATCTGAGTCTTATTTTGAATCAGCTCAGATTCATTAGTAAATCCTTGTTTAAGCAATCCTCGCGCCACAAGTACGCCATCAAATGGCCAAGCTGAACCCGTGTGGTAACCACCAGCTCGATACGAGATATGGGCATTGGAAAGTGTTCTTAATCCACTCTCGCCCAGCAAAGTTGAGTCAGTCACAGCAGTGGCGATCGCTTGACGATACTTCGAGAATTGTGCACCCGAAAGAATCTTCGAATCCAATAAACGGCCCTGATTACTGGCTATTGATTTCATTTGAATAGATTTGCCAGACCCATCTCGCTCGAGCGCTAAAGCGAAGTTGTCTCCTAGCCAAAATTTTTCAATCAATGAGACTTGAAGAGACTGAGCTAATCTTTCTAATTCTGCAATAGAAGTAGGCCAATTCTGGCTGGGGCGGATACTCTGAATATGCATTGCGGCAAGGAGTGCGTCGTATGTTTCTCCTACGGTTTCAACCGATGCAGTCGAATCACCTCGTGCCAAAGTTCCATCTAAGTGCATGTAGGAATCGCCAGAATCTTTCCAAACTTGATTCTCAATTCCTCGCGGATTAGCGCGATTAGATTCAATAAACCCTGATTGGCTACTTAGCCGATTCAAGATCCATTCTGTTGCTGCCATAGAGCGTTGCCAAAGTGCTTGTCCAGATACTTCAATATCTAGAATTTCGGGCTTTAAGAGGGATTCGATGTGTAATAGGCGTAGCCAAATTAGAGTCGCATCAACTGAGCCGAAATAAGGAAATTTCCAGCCACCCTGTTCTGCCAATTTAATTGCCACCGGGTCATCACCCTCACGAACTTCGTGAGGGATGCGGCCAGGTTCTTCTTCGCTACTAGGGTCGAATTTGTCACCCTGAAATGATGCCAAAGCACAAAGAACATTAAGGCGCAGACCTGGTCGCGCACCATGGAGTAAATCGGAAATCAGCAAAGAATCTCGGCCGAATAGACACTTATATAAGTTCTGTTCAGGAATATCTCTGTGTTCCAACAGCGGAACAGCTGCAAATGGGACCTGATACCCATTTGAATACCCAATTATCATTTCAACAGCTTGATCTAACTGAGGTCGATTTGCTGGATTAAGTGCCGGATCTCCATCTTCGAGAATGACCGAGAAATTAGTGGTTTCTTCTCCTGCTTTTAATGATTTCATTTTGTTTAACTATCTCCATTTATTTCATCGATAAGTTCATACCCGGTAATAATTATGATGCCTTGCGCTACCGTTAATCCAACAAAGCAAAAAACGAAGATTAGTGGCGAAAGCGCAATCAGAATACCCACTGCTGTGAAACTTTGAAGTTTATTCCGTTTTATGTAGGTGAAAAAGTATGTAGTAATAGAACTATCTTTACCTATGCTGATGCTTAGAATGCAAATGGTATTGAGTATAATCATCTGAATTATCCAGAAAAGAAACAAAGTGAGAGATGTGCTTCGATATAAGACATCTACTGTAAGTGAGTCACTTTGATTTTGAGTCAAATTATGAAAAGAGATACAAAAAAGTGCACCGGTGACGAGATTAAGAAATAAGGCTCTCTTGAAGACTGAGTTCGTTAAATAGCTCTTAATACGTGACTTCTTACTAGGCTTTTGAGCAATATATGCGGCCAGGAAGGAGGCTAGTGAACACAGTGCGACTAAAATAGTCTGGAGGTAGAGATTTTTGCTTTGAATGAGAAAGATAAGGCAGATACTCCAAAAGAAAGCGACTGGAATAGATTTAACATTGAGATCCCAAGTATGAAGCAAAACTCTTCGGATTAAGTTGTTTTCTGATCGTTCTCTCATCATTGTAATCATCCTTTTACCGATGATGAGAGTTGAACGTTAATTATGTATCGTTGGCCGAATGTGTAAAGAGCGAGAATTGGGATTGTGGCCAGCACAACTAGAGCCATGATTGGCGGCCAATCCGTCGAGAATTGGCCTTTGAATTGCAAGATTCCAAAAGGCAAAGTCCAGTGGTTGGGGCTTTGTAGCACAATTGATGGCCAGAATAAATCGTTCCAGGTTCCTTGAAATGTCATAATTGCAATTGTGGCAAGAACTGGTGCTGCGTTAGGCAACATAATCCTAGTAAATAGCTGGAATGGGCCAGCTCCATCTATCTTCGCTGCATCTTCTAACTCTCTCGGAATTGTTAGGAAGTATTGGCGCATTAGAAATACATCAGCTGCGCTAATAGCTTTTACCAAAAAGATTGCTAAATAGTTACTTGGGCCAGTATTGATAAGTCCCATCTTCACTAGCAACTGATACATAGGCACTAGCCGTAATTGATCTGGAACCATCATGCAGCCCAGAACAACAAAGAAGAGCGCATCTCTGCCAGGAAATTGCAGCCGCGCAAAGGAGTATCCTGCTAATGCAGCGAAAATAAGGTGCAATACAACTACTACGCATGCGATGAAGAGAGAATTCGCAAAGAGAGTTTGGAAGTTAGGCTGAATTTTTCCAAATACAGTGGCATAAGCTTTAGCGGTTGGATTATTTGGAATCAGATTACTTTGGTATACCTCATCTGATGGCTTTATGGATGTGCTTACAGACCAGATAAATGGAACCACCGTGATCACCGAATAAAAAATTAACATTGAGTAAAACATATATTTTCTGACTTTGCTCATTAGTTTTCACCCCGCCAAGCCGAAGAACCAAAAATCAATTTCTGCCCGATGGTCAAAGTAAAAATTATGAGAAAGAGGATCACGCCAATCGCGCTTGCATATCCAAATTCAAACTTTCTAAAGCAAGCGTTATATATGTATAAAACCATTGTCATTAAGGAGTAATCAGGGCTTCCATCCGCACCGCCAGCCAGGATCGCCTGATCATAAAGTTGCAGAGCACCAATCATTCCTGTTGTCACAACAAAGAAGTGGGCGGGCTTTAAGAGCGGCATAGTTATGTACCAAAATACTTGTCTCCGCGACGCCCCATCGGTCATCGCAGCTTCACGGTACTGGGAGTCAACGGTTTGTAGATTAGCTAGATAGAAGAGCATCATGGTTCCGCTAGTGGTCCAAGCGTTTAATCCAATAATTGAATAAAGAGCAGTTCGCGAGTCAGACAACCAGGCACCCTGATTAAACAAGTTACTTACATCTACTCCGAAAAATTTAAGCATTCCATTAAAAACACCATCAGGAGCCATTAGAAAAATAAATAGTGTTGTGATTGCAGCACTGCTTGCTATAGACGGAAAGTAAAAAGCAGATCTAAAGAACTTACTTCCTTTGATCTTAGAATTAACTAAAAGAGCAAGGAAAAGTCCAAGCGCGCTTTGAATTGGCACTACCAGCAATGCGTACTTGAGCGAATTCCTGATAGCTTTGAGAAAAATCGGGTCTGAAAGAGCTCGCCGGTAGTTGTCTAAACCAACGTTCTCAGTTGGACCAATCAATCCCCAGTCATAAGTTGATATGTAGATTGCATAAAAAAAGATTCCGACACTTAGGAATAAGAAGAGTGCCATAGGAATTGAGATAAATCCATACCCAACCAGAATTTCTGATTTCTTGCGACTTAGTCGAGGGAGGTACTTTTTTGAAGATTGCATGGATTCACCTCCTTTAAGAATTTGTCAATACTTTAGATATAAATTGGGCTAGAGCTAATTCGAATACTAAATGAGGCACAACTCTAAATCCCAGCTCAGGCATTTAGTTAAAAGCATTCAGATATAACTAGGGGTAGATAGTTTGAACTACCTACCCCTAGTTTATTATCTATTTCTAACTATCCCTTAGGCCAAGCAGCCTCTGCGGCCGCAATAATTGCTGCGGCAGCCTTCTTAGGATTGAAGCTCTTATCTTGGATCTGCTTCTTGGCTTCATTATTGAAAGCTCCAACTACATCGCCCCAGCCCTTAAAAGCAGGAGTAGTAATTGTGGTAGCCAACTTGGCAACCACGCCATTTACTTCGTATCCGAGTGGAATTGCCACATCTGATCGTGAAGGAATTGCCACACCAAATGAAGTCCATACAGTCATGCCACGGGCACCTGTCATGTATTCAATAAATGTCCAGGCTTCTTTTGGATTTGGTGAATCTTTAC